>MTKZ01006422.1_pt1 | contig 138341 bp, 132 predicted proteins | sample 1042781 | NCBI WGS metagenome assembly MTKZ01 (sample SAMN06212207, study PRJNA360539) | anaerobic digester metagenome | biome: Wastewater treatment plant; material: sludge; isolation source: anaerobic digester fed with sludge from wastewater treatment plant | place: Denmark: WWTP Viborg ... | reverse complement strand
AAAGTTGCTGGGCTGCCTCCGCATCGCGCAGCCTTTTCGGTTCACCCCCACGAATGTGGGGAATAATGCCGTGCATGTTGCCTCACAACCTTACCTATGTATGATATCGAGGTCGTTCTAAGAAAACAACTTTTTTGCCCACCAGTTAAGATCATGCTGTTTTGTGAAGTCTCCTGCCGTACCTCAACTGCCCTGAGCAAGGGGGATCAACCTCACCGGTTTTCCCGAGAAAGCTGGCCCCTTCGTAGGCTGCCAAGATCCGATCCGGATCGGAATGCAGGTACTGCGCCGTGGTAGTGATGCTCGCATGCCCCATCGTTTCCTGAAGGATATTGATAGGGACCTTCTGTTGGGATAACGACAAAACCGCAAATACATGTCGTAATTTGTACGGCGTCAGCTTTGGGTTGATGCGTTTCGCGACTCGGTTGAAACGCCGCAGGAAATTCTCCTGACTCATCTTCTCCCCGGTTTCGGTGCAAAACAACGGCCCCTCGTGGTTTTTCCCGAAAAGCCTCTCATACCAATCTATCACCTCGGCCACAGCTTTCCTGGCGCGTGACTCGACAAACGGCACATGACGTGGACGGGACGTTTTTGTGATTTCGGCTGAAAGTCGTATTACATTCGAATCGAAATCAAAGTCCTCTTTTTTGAGCGCACGAAGTTCGGAGGTGCGCACACCAGATGACAAAGCCACGAGAACCATCGCGTAGTCACGCAAGGCGGCCCAAGAATCCCTTCTTGTCGTAAGGCTTCGGAAAGAATCCAGAAGGGCGCTTCGTTGTTCTGGCTTCAACCAAAACTGGTCCGGAACGACGCTCTTTTTCTTGTACCATTTCTTTGGAACGGGCAGATCCCCCAGCCATCCCCTTTCGACGCAAAAATTCCAGAAGGCCATAAGGTAGGCAATCCTGTTGTTTCTTGTTCGTTGTTTGATTGCCCCGGCCTGGAAGAAGGCGTCTGCGAAATCCGCTTCATTCCGACCGAACTCGACTCCAGACATGGAATAAAACTGAGACACCAAGCGTCGGTAATCCCTGCGGGTGAAATCGGAAAGCCCCCGCTTGATTCTGAGCATTTCCTGCAGAGCCTCTGCCCACCCCGTCGCAACCTCAGAATGATTTTCCCTCTTCCTCAGGCCTTTTCGCCCGTTCTCCGCCTCACTGGGTTCCTGAGCGCAGGGCCGCTTTTGAGATAACGAATTCTTCCCCACCGTCATCACCTCATTCCAGATTATGCGGAAGAGGTGCACGAAGAAAAAAGAAATTCGAGGACCGGGGAAAAACAAAAACGGTACGACCTTTTTTCTCAGGATGGCAGTCGCCTAGCTCGCCTTTCGGAAACGGGTTTCTCCAATTTTCTGCCCTCCAGGAGGTCCAACTTGCCGTACTCTTCCACGATCCTGCGGTTTCCGAAGGCCATGTACTGCTGCGTCGTGAGGATGGACTGGTGCCCCATGGTCTCCCGCACCAGCTCCAGATCCTGCCCCATGCTCACGGATCGCGCGGCGAACAGATGCCGGAGGTCGTAGGGGGTCAGCCTCAGTTCGCGGGCCCCCGGCCCCCTTTTTCGCCTCAGTATCTCCTCCGCTTCCGAGCAGATTGCCCGGAAGCGTCGGAAATAGGCTTCCTGTTTGAGTTCGTCCCCGCGCTCGTTGCAGAAGATGGGCGCTTCGTCGTTGCGGAAGAGGCGCCGATGCATCGCGATCGTTTCGGCCAGGGCCTTGCGGGCCCTCCGGTCGACGAAGGGCACCGCCCGCGCTTTGGACGTCTTGGCGATCTCTGGCCGAACGTGAACGACCCCTCGTTCGAACGACACGTCGCCGATTTTCAATCCCCTTAGTTCCGAGGTCCGAAGGCCTGACGTGATCGCCAGGATCACCATGGCCCTGTCGCGAAGGGCCGCCCAGCTGTCTAGGCGCTCGAGCCGGACATCCAGGCTCTCCAGCAGCGCTTCCATCTCCTCCTGGTCGAGCCACACGACCCGCACTTCGGCTTTCGTCTTCCTGATTTCGTCCAGGTCGATTTCCATCCCCTGGAGGATTCCCTGCTTGAGACAGAAATGCCAGAAGGCCTTCATGTAGGCGATGCGATTGTTCCTGGTTCGGGGCTTGAGCCGGGGATCCCTGAAGAAGGAGTTGAAAAAACTTTCCTCGTTTTTGCCGAACCTGACCCCGGGCTGGCTGTAGAACGCCCTCACAAGCCGCAGGTAATCCCGCCGTGTCGTCTCCGCGAGGTCCGGTTTTCCCCGGAGGAAAACCTCCAGGGTGTCCTCCCAGGTGTCCTCTTCTGTCAGCATTCGCAGTTTTTTGGGGCGTGCCATGATCGTTCCTCCTTCTCCAATTCTTCGCTCTGCTAATGGAAAAGGCGCAGCGTCATCCAGGCATAAAAAAATCCCTCCCGGGAATGCCCGGGAGGGATCGAGGAAGACAGGGTCAAAGGACTTTCTTGCGCTTTCTGGGGAGGAAGCCTATCCTCCGCCGCTTCATTCCAGACGCCGAAAACCTACTCATTGCAAGGCTTCTGGAAAGACTTGGAGGCGGCACCCGGATTCGAACCGGGGATGAAGGATTTGCAGTCCTCTGCCTTACCACTTGGCTATGCCGCCCGCAAAGGGAAAAATGGAGCGGAAGACGGGATTTGAACCCGCGACCCCAACCTTGGCAAGGTTGTGCTCTACCCCTGAGCTACTTCCGCCTCACATCTCATGGATTCTTATGGTGGCGAGACCCAGAATCGAACTGGGGACACGCGGATTTTCAGTCCGCTGCTCTACCTACTGAGCTATCTCGCCCTTTTTTCAAGGAATTTGGCGGGGCTGACGAGACTCGAACTCGCGACCTCCGGCGTGACAGGCCGGCGCTCTAACCGACTGAGCTACAACCCCGTCCATCTATTATAACCTTTGAGAAGATTCCTGGTGGGCGAAACAGGGTTCGAACCTGTGACCCCCTGCTTGTAAGGCAGGTGCTCTCCCACTGAGCTATCCGCCCCAAGACGCCAGAGTGGCGCGAAGGTTAGTATATCGACCCCCCGATGGTCTGTCAACAAGGGTGGGAGTAGACTATAAAGAGGCAAAAGGACCGGCTGAGCGAAAAGGGTTGAGGTGATCGAAAATGGTGGAGGGCAGCCTGGGCGGGCTGTACCGAGGCCGCTACAGCATCCTTGGGGCGGTGATGCTGGGAAGCATCCTGGGGCCCATCGACGCGAGCATCGTCAACACGATCCTGCCCACGATCACCAGCGGTTTCGGTGTGGGCATATCCACGGCCCAATGGGTGACCATGATCTACCTCCTCACCATCAGTAGCCTCCTGCTCTTTTATGGCCGCCTGGGCGATATCCTGGGGTACCGGAAGGTCTACCTTTTCGGCCTCCTGGGTTTCGTGGCGGCCTCGGGGCTGTGCAGCCTCGCTTCGACGATCCGGTGGCTCGTCGCCTTCCGTGCCTTCCAGGGGCTGACCGCGGGGCTGACGATGGCGGTGCCCTTCGCCATCGTGACGGCCTCGTTCCCCCCCGAGGAGCGGGGCAAGGCCCTGGGGATAAACGCCGTCAGCATCTCCGTCGGCCTGGCGCTGGGGCCTTCCTTGGGCGGGTTCATCACGTCCCTGGCGAGCTGGCGCCTCGTGTTCCTCATCAACGTCCCCATCGGCCTCGCCGCCCTGGCCTGGGGCTGGCTCGTCATCCCCGAGCTGAAGGGCCAGCCCGGAAAGATCGACGCGGGGGGCGTGGTCACGGCGTTCATCTCCCTCTTCTCGATCCTTTTCTTTGTCCGCCGCCTCCAGGGCCACGGCTTGGACCGGGTCTCGTGGCTGGTGCTGCTGACGGCCCTATCGGCTGGGGCCGCCTTCTTCCGGATCGAGAGGAGGTCGCCGCAGCCGCTGCTCGACCTCGATCTTTTCCGGAACCGGACCTTCACCTTCGCCAACGTGAGCGCCCTGCTCAACTTCATGTCCCAGTACGTGATGGTCTTCGTCACGCCCTTCTTCCTCCAGGGGCTGCTGGGGTACTCGCCCGACAGGGTGGGGTTGGTGATGACAGCCTTCCCGTTGGCCACCATGGCGGTGGCCCCCTTCAGCGGCTCCCTCTCCGACCGGGTGGGCTCCAGGGCCCCGGCCTGCGCCGGCGCGGCTTTTTGCGCCCTGGCCCTCCTCCTCATGGGGGGACTGTCGAGCTCATCGGGGGCGGCCGAGGTGGCCTGGAGGCTGGCCCTTTTCGGCGTCGGCACCGGCCTTTTCCAGTCACCCAACCACAGCGCGGTGATGGGTAACGCCCCAAGGTCCCACCTGGGGGTGGCTTCGGGGATCCTCGGCACGATGCGCAACGTGGGGATGGTCTTTGGCGTCGCGGCGGGAGGGGCGGTGCTCTTCGCCTTCGCCCCGCCGGGGGCTTTTCAAAAGGCCCTCCTCGGCCCCGTGGAAAGGGCGGCCTTTTCCACCGCGCTGGGGTACGCCTACACGGCCGGGGCGGTCATGGCAGCGCTGTCGGCGGTCACGTCCCTGGTGGGGGAGAAAAGGCCCGGGTAGGGCTCGCTTCCGATGATGGGGCGGCTTCCGGCCCGGTTGTTCCTCGGGTGCGGCCCCTTCATGGCGTTCCTATGATGTATCATCAATGGAACAGCGCGACCCGATCGAAACGGGGAGACCCCCCGCCGGTTTTTTGGTGCAGGGTGTGCCCGACGCAGGAGTCGACGAATCTAGGATCAGGGTCGGCTACGAAATTGACATCAACCGCTATTTCTACAAATAGATACTGTCAAGGCCGTTTGAAAAGATCAAAGCCGACCTCGAGAAGATCGAGAAAGTAATCACCAGCTTGCTCGCGGAGGTGACCGAATGAGCCAACAGAAAACCCCCCTATCCCGGAGGGGAGATCATAATTTATCAGGCGGAAGGCGACGGCGGTCAAATCCGTGTTCTGCTTGAAGGTGGAACCGTCTGGCTTACTCAACGACTCATGTCGGAGTAAATCCCATAAATCACCATGTTAAAGAGATTTATAGGGATGGGGAGTTATTGCCCGGGGCAACTATTCGAAAATATCGAATAGTTCAAATCGAGGGAGCTCGCCAAGTTGAGCGCATGATCGATCACTACAACCTTGAAATGATCATAGCAGTCGGTTACCGCGTTCACTCCAATCGAGGCACTCAGTTCCGCCAGTGGGCCACGTCACGTCTGAGCGAGTACCTGGTCAAAGGCTTTACCCTCAACGACGAACGACTCAAAGGTGCCGACTCTGTTACCGATTATTTTGATGAATTGCTGGCCCGCATCCGGGAGATCTTCGCCCTGGCCCGCGACTTCCGCATCTTCGCGATACGTACGGCCCCTGCCGGGTGTTGTGTCCGGTCGATCTCGCCATCCCCAGCCCGAGTGTTTCTGGCCCGTGGATTTATTGAAGCCGGCGGAGCGACTTCTCAAATCAAGAGTGGCGCGATAAGCTTACCGAAGGATGTCGACGATTCGGCCCTTGCCGCTGCGGGATGCCGCTGTTGCATCTGCCACAAGTAAGGAGATGTTCTGCATTGGATATACCACGGATATTCAACATCACCGAAAGCGCTCACCGCATTCATAACCCGATCACGCCTGAGAAGCTCGCCACTCTCGGCGCGGCGCTGCGCCTGGAGTCGGGAGCCCGGGTGCTGGACCTCGGCAGCGGTTCGGGGGAGATGCTGTGCACCTGGGCGCGCGACCACGGCGTCATCGGCACCGGCATCGACATGAGTCGGTTGTTCACTGATCAAGCGAAACTCCGCGCCGAGGAACTAGGCGTCGCCGATCGAGCCAGGTTCATCCATGGCGATGCCGCCGGCTATGTCGCCGATGAAAAGGTCGATGTAGCGGCCTGTGTCGGTGCCACGTGGATCGGCGGGGGAGTAGCCGGCACTATCGAGCTCCTGGCGCGGAGCCTGCGCACCGGAGGGATCATCCTCATCGGCGAGCCCTATTGGCGGCAGCTACCGCCGACGGAGGATGTTGCGAAGGCGTGCCTTGCCGACTCGATCTCCGACTTTCTCATGCTTCCGGAACTTCTCGCGTCCTTCGGCCGCCTTGGCTATGACGTCGTTGAGATGGTTCTGGCTGATCAAGAGAGCTGGGACAGGTATGAGGCTGCCAAATGGCTCACCATGCGCCGATGGCTTGAAGCCAATCCCGACGACGAGTTTGCAAAAGAGGTTCGAGACCAACTTACCTCGGAACCCGTGCGCTACGCCTCTTACTCGCGTGAATACTTGGGGTGGGGCGTGTTCGCACTGATGGCCCGTTGATAACGCTGAAGGCTTTTGGTTAACGGGGGAGGAGAAGGGAGTTATTGTCAAATCTGGTGTACGGGGTCTCAAGCGGCGCTCCTGTCTGGCTGATCTGTTGCCCTTACACCGTCTTTGAAAACGACGCCTTCGATCACTTCGCCGATAAGATCGAACCCCTTGATACGCTTCCGCCTCTTTTCAGCTGACGGGATCAGCTTGAAAGCCATGGCCAGTGTCGTTTCTCTCGATCCGCAGCTTCTTGTCTTTGCGGTTCTCAGCCTTACCGTTGAAAATGTAGATTCTATGGGGTTCGTGGTTCTTATGTGGATCCAGTCAGCCTTGAGCCTGGAGATCGTTCTTGCGGAGAGCACCCGGGCTTCTTTCCCCGGCAGGCTGACGAGCGCTTCCTGGAAATCCCCCGTTGATATACCCTTCAGGTAAAGCCAGGAAGAAGTTCATTGATACTTTTCGCTCTCTTCAAATACGGAGGAAGCAACGAGCTGTTGAACTTGATGCCTGAACCGCTTCTGTCCCGCACCTTTGGGAATCTTGATCTCTACCTCTCCTATGCCAGTCTGTATGGTTCGTTCCGGCAGATATCCCTTTCTGACCACCGCTAGCCGTCCATCGGGAAGCCTGTTTTGAGCTTGTTTCTTTAACAGGAGTCCCAATTCTGATTCAACCGCATGGGCAATGAGTTCTCTGGCTCCTTTTCTGAGAAGTTCCGTCAATGAGTCGGTCAAGGTCGCATCTGGCTCGAACAGTGAAGAAGGGGTGGAATTTTCCATGGCGTATCCCTCCAATGTCGGTTGTGGCTTGGTCGTTCCAACCAACAAGGATACGCCGCTTTATATTGCAACTCCATACACCAGATTTGAGCTTAACTCTTTACCCAGTGCCCGGAGCGAAAGCAACTGGGTGCCGTTGACGCACTTGATCCTTGAAGTCCCGAGTTCCGCGTTACGGTTTTTAGTTGAACTTTGAACCTGATAACTTTGAACAGGTTTTGCTATGTCACTTACCCCATTGACCATTTTCGCCATTTAACTATAATGTCATGTGGGAAATTCCCACCAGGGTGGTGATAATGAATGTCTGCTATCTCTTTGAAAGTGGATGAAAAGGGCCGGGTAACACTGCCAAACAAACTCCGAAAGAACCTCGACATCAAACCGGGCGATACGCTTTTCCTGCAGGAACAGGTTGAATACTTTGTCCTGAAAAAAGCGGTGGACCCTTTTGATGCTCTTGCGTTAGATGCATTAAGAGAGCGTAACGAGGGCAAGACCGTTGGTCTCAAGGATGTTGCATCTCAACTGGGGGTAGATCTTGAATAAGGACAAAGATCAGGAATATTCCAAAAATTTTCAACGGGTGCCGTAAAAGACCTTAAAGCCAAGGTCTGCAAACCCCATCTTAACGAAATCTTTGAAGAGATCCAGGTTCTTGGAACAGAACCCCTTGCAGGTGATCTCCTTGAAGGCTCACTTGCGAAAGTCCGGTCCCTTCACTTTTCCCTAAAAGGCAGCGGTCAATGGCGCGCAGCCTACTATGTCATGACCGAGGAGAAGGTTTGCCTTATCCTCCTTGTTGCCACAAGAGGGAACTTTTACGAAAAGGCTGACTCAAGATACAGGTCCACCAAGAAATCCCTGAGATAAAAAGGATACGCCGCTTTATATTGCAACTCCATACACCAGATTTGAGCTTAACTCTGGAGAAGGAGAACGGTTATGAAAAGCGTTGCATGCGGGAGCCAATGAAAAGCGATCGCGGCCGGGAAACCGGCCGTTTTTTATTCCCTGCAGGGCCTGAACCGGCGGATCATGGGACAGCCGTAACGGCGGCTTGTATGATTTGTTCCGAACCTGTAGGATTAAGCAATAATATTCCCAGGAGTAACCCGTTAGGATAGCGATAAGGGAAAAGGACTCGCCTTTGCCACGGCCTACTTCATCCCCAGGGAAAAACGCCCCCGCCGATCTTAATTTCCACCCTCCCTTTTTCGGTATCCAAAACTCAAATCGGAGGTGCGTCATGAGCCAACGCCTGGATTACAAGGAAGCCTCGCCCGAGGCGTTCGATGCCCTGATCCACATCGAAAGGGTGATCCATAAGAGCGGCCTGGAAGCGTCGCTGCTGGACCTGGTCAAGTGCCGTGCTTCGCAGGTCAACGGCTGCGCCTGGTGCCTGGACATGCATACCAAGGACGCCCGTGCCCGGGGGGAGACCGAACAGCGCCTGTATTTGCTCCCGGCCTGGCGGGATGCGCCGGGCTATACCGAGCGTGAGCGGGCTGCCCTGGCCTGGACGGAAGCGGTCACCCGGATCGCCGTGCAGGGTGTGCCCGACGATGTCTACGCCGAAGCACGCGCTCACTTCAGCGAGAAGGAATTGGTCGACCTGACCCTGGCGATCATCGCCATCAATGGTTGGAACCGGATGAACATCTCCTTCCGTACCAAGGTCGGCGACTACGTCAGCCCCCACGGGGCGGCACCCAAGAAACCGAAGTAAGACATTCCAGCCTGGGAGGGCAGGAGGATGGACCGGATGGATATTCAAACGAAGCGGGCTTATGAACCGGCGTCAAAGGAGGACGGCATCCGCGTCCTGGTGGACCGTCTGTGGCCCAGGGGCATGAGCAAGGAGAAGATGGAAGCGGACCTGTGGCTCAAGGAGGCGGGGCCGAGCACGGAACTGCGGAAATGGTTCAACCACGACCGTGACAAGTGGGAGGAGTTCAAGAGCCGTTACTTCAAGGAACTGGACGGCAACGCCGAAGCGATCGACCAGCTCCTGGAGCTGGCGGCCAAGGGGCGCGTCACCCTCTTGTTTTCGGCCCACGACGAGGAATACAACCAGGCCGTAGCCCTGAAAGAGTACTTGCTGTCGAAGTCAGAATAGGCGCCCGGCCCTTTGCCGGATCCTGCCGATGATGTCGCCGCCGCGGGGGAGTCGTCGCCCTCGTGACGGCGGCACTTTTTATATTTCTGCTTCAAGAGTAGCGGATCGTCTTGCATTATATTTATCGTTAATCGCTTGACAGGCGATCATCCTGTAATAGAATACAGCTATGAAGAGCCGTTTGGGAGAGATGGAATCACAGTTTTTCGCTTATACCCAGATGCGTGACGTAACCAAGGTAAGGTCTGGAGACCTGGAGGGGCCGCTGGGGTTGACCGGGGACCAGGAGCGGCGTCTGCTCAGCCGCCTTGCCAAGGCCGGGATCATTGTCCGCGTGCAACGGGGATTGTACCTTCTTCCGCCCAGGTTGCCGCTGGGTGGAGCGTGGGACCCGGGTGAGGCACTAGCCCTGACCACATTAATGGAAGCGCAGAATGCGCGATACCAGGTGTGCGGACCCAACGCTTTCAACCGTTACGGTTTCGACGAGCAGATCCCCCTGAGAACCTACGTTTATAACACGGGGATTTCGGGAGATCGAAAGGTCGGGAAGGTAGCCCTCACTCTTATCAAGGTGGCAGAACAGAGGCTGGGTGACACGGAGGAATTTTCAACCCAGGGCGACCAGGTCCTGGTCTACTCTTCCAGGGTAAGAACGCTTGTAGACGCGGTCTATGACTGGTCGAGGTTCAACAGTTTGCCCAGGGGTTATGACTGGATATGCCAAGAACTCTCTTCCGGCCGAATAAGTCCGGAACGACTGGTGGATAGTGCTGCCAGGTTTGGTGACGTGGGGACAAAGCGGCGCATCGGTTTTTTGCTGGACCGCGAAGGAGTAGGACAGGCCCTTCTCCAGAGGCTGCAAGCAGGCCTGAAGGAAACCTCAAGCCCCATCCCCTGGATCCCGACCAAGCCCAAGATCGGAAAGGCCGACTCAAGATGGGGTGTTGTGGATAATGCGAGCGCCTGATCTTCCTCCTATTCGCAACCATGAAGATCCTGTACTTTTTCGTGAAGCCCTGTCATTCACCGCCGCCGAAACCGGTTTTACCGCTCGACTGATCGAGAAAGATTATTTTTGTAAGCCTTCATAACGCTTGCCAAAGCCCTGGGTCCAAAGTGGATTGGGCCTCCCATTTTCCCTGTTGACAGGGGAGCCCCGAAGTATTACAAATATCGAAATACGTAATAAAAGGAGGCTCCCCACATGCACATGGCCGATGCTCTTTTGTCTCCCGCGGTGGGGGGGACTATGTGGGCGGTGACCGCCGGGGTCACAGCCTACTCGGCAAAGAAGCTCAAGGAGTCCGGCGATGACCCGAAGGTCCCCCTGATGGGCGTGCTCGGCGCCTTTATCTTCGCGGCCCAGATGATCAACATCAGCATCCCGGCAACGGGTTCCAGCGGACATATAGGAGGGGGGATGATCCTGGCCATATTGCTGGGGCCTTACGCGGCCTTCATCGTCCTTGCCTCGGTCCTTTCGGTCCAGGCCCTGTTCTTCGCCGACGGGGGCCTTCTCGCCCTGGGGTGCAATATTTTCAACCTCGCCTTTTTCCCCTGCTTCCTGGCGTACCCCTTGATCTACCGGCCTATAGCGGGCAGGAACCCCTCGAACCTAAAGATCCTGGTAGGGTCGGTGGTTTCCGTCGTGGCGGCCCTCCAGCTGGGGGCCTTCTCGGTCGTGCTGGAGACGCTGGCCTCGGGCATTACGGACCTGCCCTTCAAGACCTTCCTCCTCCTGATGCAGCCCATCCACCTCGCCATCGGCCTCGTGGAAGGGGTCATCACCGCGGCCGTCGTGTCCTACGTCTGGAAGGCGCGCCCCGCGGTGATCGAGGCGGTGCAGGGCGATGCCCCTTCCGGGGTTGTACACCTCAAGAAGGTCATCGTATTTTTCGTCGCCGCGGCGGTGATCACGGGGGGGATCCTTTCCTGGTTCGCCTCGAACTTCCCCGACGGTCTCGAGTGGGCCATAGAGAAGACCTCGGGCCGTGAGGAGCTGGAGGCCCCCGAGGGCGGTATCCATTCGGTCCTGGCATTGTTGCAGGAAAAGTTCTCCTTCCTTCCGGACTACGGGTTCCGTGAACCCGAGGCCGCCGAGGAGGGTGAAGCCGAAGGCGCCGCCCAGGAACAGTCCGTCATGGACCCCGGGACCTCCATGTCCGGCCTCGTCGGTGGGGCGATCGTTTTCCTCTTGTCCGCCGGGGTGGGGTTGATCCTGAGAAAGGCCGCGGCCGGGAGCCGCTGACGGCCTTTGCGCCGCTTCCCGGTCGCGGGGTAAGGAGTCCTTTTTGTCCGGCAGTTTTGGCAGGGGGATAGGGAGCGTCAATTCCACCCGGGATTTCGCCCTTTTACGGAGCCCGGTCCATTCCGTCGACGCCAGGTCGAAATGGGTCGTGACCCTGGCCTTTGCCGTCACGGTCACATCCTTCGGGAAGTACGATATTTCCCGGGTGATGCCGCTTTTCCTTTACCCCTTCGTCATAACCGCCCTTTCGGGCCTGCCCGTCCCAGCCGTGGCCAAGAGGGCGGCGGCGGCGCTCCCCTTCATCCTGCTGGTGGGCGTCTTCAACCCTCTCATCGACAGGGAGCCCATGGCCGGACTGGGCCCGGTGGTCTTGAGCGGAGGATGGGTCTCCTTCATTTCCATCCTGGTTCGGTCGACCCTCATCGTATCGTCGGTGGTGCTGCTGGCGATGACCACGCAGCCCGACAATCTCTTCGCGGCCCTGGGGAGTCTGGGCGTCCCCTCGGCGCTCGTGGTGCAGCTCCAGTTCATGAACCGCTATATCGGCCTTTTGGCGGGCGAGGTGGAGAGGACCCTCAGGGCCCATTCGCTGAGGTCCCACGGCAAAGGGGGCGGGGTCCCGGTGCTGGTGTCGGGCCCCATGCTGGGTGGCCTCCTGCTGAGGACCATGGACAGGGGCTCCAGGATCCACCGGGCCATGGTAAGCCGGGGTTTCGATGGGGCCGTCAGGACGGCCCGCCCCTCGCCTTTCTCCCCCCGGCGGGACGGCCTGTTCATCTGTGCATGGCTGGCCTATTTCGCCCTGGCGCGTTTCGTGGACCTGCCGGGCGTCCTTCTCGGGGTGATCGGGGGATGAGGGGCCCTTACATCGACATGAAGGGGCTTGAGTATTCGTACCCCGACGGGACCCCGGCGCTGAGGGGGGTTTCCTTCGTTGCGGATCGGGGCGAGGCCGTGGGCCTCGTCGGGGCCAACGGCGCCGGCAAGTCGACACTCCTGCTGGCCCTGACGGGCCTGATAGAGCCTTCGTCGGGGGTCATCGATATAGGCGGTACGGTCCTTTCCAAGAGGACGGCCCCGGAGGTGCGCCGACGCCTGGGGTTCATCTTCCAGGACCCCGAGGACCAGCTCTTCATGCCCACCGTTTTCGACGACGTCGCCTTCGGACCCATCAACCAGGGGGTGACCGGTGAGGCCCTGGCCGCCAGGGTCGCCTCGGCCCTTGAGAGCGTCGGCGCGGGGCACCTCGCCGACCGACCGGGCTACCGCCTCTCCGGGGGGGAGAAGAGGTCCGCCGCCATAGCCGCCGTCCTCTCCATGGGCCCGGAGATCCTCCTCATGGACGAACCCAGTTCGGGCCTCGACCCGAAGGGCCGGAGGGGGCTGATAGACCTCCTGGCGGGCTTTCCCCACACGCGCCTCATCGCCGCCCACGACCTGGACCTCGTCCTGGACGTCTGCCTGCGGACGATAGTGCTGCACCGGGGAGAGGTGGCCGCCGACGGGCCTACGCTTGAGATCTTCCGGGACAGGGATCTGCTGGAAAGATGCTCCCTGGAGCCCCCGCTGTCGCTGCAGGGCCTCTCCGGCGGGCGCACCGCACCGGATGACGTGACCCTGGGGCGGTGAAGGAACGGGACCTTTCGGTGGGAGCTCCCGGTCAATCTCCCCGTACGATGGTCACCAGCATGTCGGTGATCCTCTCGCCGCCGGTGATGTTCAGGTCCATGGGGCAGGCCGAGACGGCGCAGACCAGGTTCATCAGGGCCCTGAAGGTGATGTGGTCGCCGGCCTTCGACAGGACCGGCAGGTGGACCAGGTCCCCGTCGGGTCCGATGGCGGCGTTCTCGAAGATGTTGAGGGGGTCGGGGATCTGCGCCCTTGTTAAATCCCAGGGGATGAGGACCTCCTCGAAGTTGGCCACACAGCTTCTATGGTCCTCCACGCCGTAGTCGACGCGGTACCGCTGCTCGTCGCAGGCAGGTATGAGCATGTCGTGGGTGCCGACGGTGTCCTCGACGATCTCCATCATGGGCCTGCGGAGGTTGGTCCGGAGAGCGTCGCCCACCTTGAACTTTATCGAGTGCAGCGCGAGCCTGGTGTGCGACGGTGACAGTTTTTCCGAGAGGTCGTCCGCGTTGAAGGCCACCAGGTCGCCGATCTGCCCGCCCTCCAGGTCGGTGACGGTGAAGAGTTCGCCCTTTCGGACCTCGAAGGCCCGGGCGTACCCGGCGGGTACCAGTATCTCCTCGTTGCGTCCCTTTTCAGCGCCCATGGGGATCATTCCTCTCCTTTCAAATGATGGGGGAGCGGGGCCCCCTTATGATAAGCAAGGATATCACGTCGTCGCCCGGCCCCGACGTCCGGCCGTAGGGTCCAGCAGGTAGTCCACGGCTTCCAGGTAGCCAGCCCACCCCCGGCCCTTGAAGGTCGCGACGCAGGCCTCGCGGATGTAGGAGACCCGGCGGAAGGCCTCTCTCTTGTCGGGATCGCTCAGGTGGACCTCCACCGTGGGGAGGCCCACGGCCCTCACCGCGTCGAGGAGGGCCACGCTGGTGTGGGTGTAGGCCGCCGGGTTGATCACGATCCCGTCGAAGCCGTCGGCGGCTTCCTGGATGTAGTCGACCAGGATCCCCTCGTGGTTGCTTTGGCGCACTTCGACACGGACGCCCCGCCGCCGGCAGTGCTCCTCGATGGCGGCCACGATCTCGCCGTAGCTCCTTTCGCCGTAGATATCGGGCTCCCTGGTCCCGAGGAGGTTCAGGTTCGGCCCGTTAAGCACCAGTATGCGCATGGAATTCCTCCAGGACCGCCCGGGCGGCCGGCAGCACCCCCCGGGAGGCGTCTATCCTCGCGTCGGCGGCCTCCCCGTAGAGGGGGCGGCGCTCCCGGTAAAGCCTGTCCAGGTCTTTTGACAGGGGGCGCCCCTCGAGGGGGAGGTCCGCCAGGGGGCGGTCGAGCCAGTAGACCCGGCCGTTCCGGCGGAGGGCCGCCCGGTTCGCCCCGCTCAGGACGGCGCCCCCGCCGGTGGCGATGACGGTCCCGCTCTCTCCGGAGACTTTGCGCACGACCTCCTCCTCGATCCGGCGGAAGGCCCCCTCCCCGTCGCGTTCGATGAGGTCCGCCGGGTCCCGCCCCGTCAGCTCCCTCACCATCTCGTCGGTGTCCAGCCTTTTCCGGCCCGTCTCAAGGGCGACCCGCTCGGCCACCGAGGTTTTGCCGCTGCCCGGCATCCCAACCAGTACGATGTTTTCCACCGCCCGCAGCAGGGCGGCATGGATCTCTTCGCTCTTTTCCGGGGGGATATCCCCGCCGAGGAAGGTTTCCGCCGCGAGCCGCCCCTGCTCGACGAGCATGGGCAGGCCGCAGGAGCAGGGGATCCCCCGCCGCCGCGCTTCCTGCAGGAGCCCGGTCCTCAGGGGGTTGTAGATGAGGTCCACCACGGCCTCCAGGGCCGTGAAGCCCTCCAGGCCCAGCGGTGCTTCGTCGGCCAGGGGGTGCATGCCGACGGGGGTGGCGTTCACCAGGACCCGGGCGTCGGCGTGGCGATGGATGTTGCCGTAATTGTCCGGCCCGGAGCGGGAGACCTGGACCACCTCCCCCGCCCCCGAGTCAAGGCAGGCGAGGGTGACCGTCCGGGCGGCGCCGCCGGAGCCCAGCACCAGGACCTTTTTGCCCGCCGGGTCGATGCCGGCACGCCGGAGGAGGTAGAGGAAGCCGCCGTAGTCGGTGTTGTCGCCGTGTATTTTACCCTCGTCGTCGAAGAGGAGGAGGTTCACGTTCCCCAGGCGCCGAGCGGTCTCAGTCAGGGTATCGCAAAAGGGGAGCACCCTTTTCTTGTAGGGGATGGTCACGTTGAGCCCTGCCAGGCCGCCGCCCCGCAGGAAGGGCTCCACCCCTTCGGGAGGTAACTCGAACAGCTGGTAGTCGTCGATGCCCAGTTCCCTGTAGATCACGGGGGAGTGGCTGTGCCCCAGTTTCTCCCCCAGCAGCCCGTAGCGCATCGTCAGATCTCCCTGTAACTGCCGAGGAAGTCGAAGAGACGTCCCGAGGAGGCGCACTCGCTCAGGGCACGCACCACCTCGTCGGACCAAACCGAGGCCTCCAGGTCGATGAAGAACAGGTACTCCAGGTCGTTGCCGGCGATGGGGCGGCTTTCNNGTGGGGCAGGGTGAGCATCAGGCTCACCCGGTCCGACCCGGGGTAGATCTGCAGTTCCCTGGCGACGCAGATGAAGCGGGTGTCGCCGGCCCCCCCGCCCTCCGCCGGGCCGCACTCCCCGGCGGGGGCGCGCAGCCGGGTGCCGCGCACGATATGGAACCCGAAGCGGTGCAGAAGTTCGTAGACGGCGTCCATCGAACCGCCGGTGCCGTTCTCGACGGGCAGGACGCCGAAGTCGCACAGCCCCTGGGCCACCGCCTGGAACACCCCCTCGAAGCTGCGGAAGTAGAAGACCTCCGGCATGGAGAAGAAGCGGTCGCAGGCGGCCTGGGAACAGGACCCCTGCTCCCCGGGGCAGGCGACGGTGGCCCGGCGGGGAAAGCGGGGCGCCGTTTCGGCGACGGCCCTTTTGATGCGCCGCCCCAGTTCTGTCTCCCCTTCCCCGAGGGCTGCCTGGTAGGAGCGGCTCAGGTCGAACATGACCGAGTAAAGCAACCGGAGGTAGACGTCCAGGGGCTCCCCGGCGCGCTTGCCCACACGGGTCAGGATCTCCCGCTCCCGGCCCGCGTCGAGGACGGGGATCCCCTGCCTCTGTTTTTCCCCGGCGATCCGGCCGCAAAGGTCCATCCTCCGGCAGACCAGGTCGATGATCTCCTCGTCCAGCCGGTCGATCTCAGCCCTCAGTTCAGTCATTCCCATGGTCCTTTCCCCCTTAGTCTGTTACAGTATGGCATCCAGCAGAACGATGCCCGCGACGGCCTCCACGCAGGGGACGGCCCGCAAAACGATGCAGGGATCGTGCCTTCCGGGCACGCGGATCGTCCTTTCCGTCATGGTGGCGAGGTCGACGGTCTTCTGCTCCATGGCTATGGATGAAGTCGGTTTCACGGCCACGCGGAAGACCAGGGGCATGCCGGTGGTGATCCCGCCCAGGATCCCCCCGTGGTGGTTTGTCCCGGTGACCACCCGCCCGTCCTTCAGGCGGTAGGGGTCGTTGTGCCGGGAGCCCCTCATCTCCGCCGCGGCGAACCCCGTGCCGAACTCGACCCCCCGCAGACCGGGGATGCCGAAGAGCGCCGCGGCGAGCCGGTTCTCCATGCCGCCGAATATGGGGTCGCCTATCCCCGCCGGCACGCCGAGGGCGGCGCACTCCACGACGCCGCCCACGCTGTCGCCCTCAGCGGCCGCCGCGAGGATCTCCCTTTCCATGGCCTCCATCCTGGTCTCGTCGAGGACGGGGATCCGGCGGGTCGCGGGCAGGGCGAGGTCGCCCGCGGTCACGCCCGTCGGGTGGAACCGCCTGTCCCTGGCGGAGCCCACCTGTTCGGCATGGGCCCCCAGGTGGACGCCGCGGCGCTTCAGGATCTGTATCGCCACCCCCCCGGCTACGCAGAGGGGTGCCGTCAAACGGCCGGAAAAATGCCCCCCTCCCCGGGCGTCCTCGTACCCCCCGTACCGGAGGCGGGCCGGGTAGTCGCAGTGGGAGGGGCGGGGTGCCGTTGCGACCTCGCGGTAGTCCTCCGGCCTGGCGTCGGTGTTCTCGATGACCGCGCAAAGGGGGGCGCCGCAGGTGCGGCCTCCCGCGAGCCCGGAGAGGAAGCGGGGCTCGTCCTTCTCGACGCGGGGCGTCGAAAGGGGTCCCCCTCCGGGGGCGCGCCGCCTTAAGAAGGACCGCAGTTCATCTAGGTCGACCTCCTCGCCCGCAGGCAGGCCGTCCATCACGACCCCGACGGCCGGCCCGTGGGACTGGCCGAACAGGGAAACCCGGAGCTTCTCACCTATCATCGATGACATCGCAATCTCCCCCCAAACTTCGGTAATCCTGGAAAAAGGAAGGGTAGGACTTGTTTACCGCTTCCGCCCCCAGGAGGACCGTCTCGTTGCGGCAGCCCAGGGCCGCGACGGCCCCCGCCATGGCGATGCGGTGGTCGCCGCGGCAATCCACGACGCCTCCCTCCAGGGGGGCGCCCCCCGTCACCTCGAGGCGGTCGGGCCCCTCCCGGGCGTCGCCGCCCAGGGCCCTTATCATCGAAGCGGTGCTCTCGAGCCGGTCGCTTTCCTTGAGCCTGAGGCGCGCCGCCCCCTCGAAGAGGGTCTTTCCCCGGGCGAAGGCGGCCGTCACGGCCAGGACGGGGATGAGGTCGGGGATCTCCCTGGCGTCGATGGCCCCGGCTCCCTCGAGGGGTCCGCCGGTGACACCGAGGGCGCCGCCCTCCCAACGGACGGACGACCCGAAACGGCGGAGAAGCCCGGCCACGGCCCTGTCCTTCTGGGCCGACGAAGGCGAAAGCCCGAGGCAGCGCACTTCGCCGCCCAGGGCGCCCCCGGCCAGGAAGAAGGCCATGTTGGACCAGTCCCCTTCTATGGTCACTTCCCCAGGCGAGCGGTAACCCTCCCCCGGCGGGATGAGAAAAACCCCGGCAGCGGCGGCCGCCGGCACCGAGAAGTCCCGCAGGGTCTCCAGGGTCATATCGACGTAGCCCGAGGATTCGAGCGGTCCGAGGAGCCGTACAGAGCCGCCCCCGGGCAGGAGGGACAGGGCGAGGAGCATCCCCGAGACGAACTGGGAACTGACGTTCCCCGGCAAGGGGTATTCGCCCGAACGCAGCCGCCCCTTCAGAGCCAGGGGCAGGCTGTCCCGGCCGACCGTCACCCCCCCCTGCCGCAGTGACGCGACCAGCGGCCCGATGGGCCGCTCCGGCAGGCGGCCGGCGCCGGCGAAGCGCCCGCCTCGACCCAGGGCGGCCGCCACGGGCAAGAGGAACCGCAGGGTCGACCCGCTTTCACCGCAGTCCAGGAGAGGGTCCTCCGGCGGAACCTGCCCGGGGGTCGCCACGAAGGCGCCGTCCTCCCGGGAAAAGGACGCCCCCAGGGCCTCGAGGCAGCGCCGGGTGGCCAGGACGTCCTCGCCGGCCCGGTCACGCATCACCAGGCGGGTGGGCCCGTCGGCGAAGGCCGAGGCGATCATCGCCCGGTGGGCGTGGGACTTGGAGGGTATGGCATCGATGAGGCCCTTCAGCCGGCCCGGGCGGCAGATTACTCGCATAGCGCCCCCTCCACTCCGAGGGAGAGTATCTTCGGCAGTTCTCCTACCCCGACGGGGTGGAGGAAGCACTCTCCCACCCTCCGGGGCATCACCAGGGTGATCTCGTCGCCCCGGCGCTTCTTGTCGGCCAGGGCGGCCTCGGCCAGGCGCTCCGCTGAGTAGGGGCAAGCCGTGGGCAGGCCCATGGCCCCGAGGGCCGACGCGATCCTCGACGCCGTGCCGGGGGCGCAGAGGCCCATCGCCTCGGCGGCTCGGGTGATGACCAGCATGCCCAGCCCCACGGCCTCCCCGTGGCGGAGGGTGTAGCCGCTCAGCCTCTCGACGGCGTGCCCCACGGTGTGTCCAAAGTTCAGTAGCCGGCGCGGGCCGAGGTCGGTCTCGTCGAGGGCCACGATCTCGGCCTTCCGCCGCACGCAGGAGGCCACGACATCCTCCCATATCGCGGGGAGCCCTTTCTCCAGGCGGCGGAAGAGGCCCTCGTCGCCGAGCATGCCGTACTTGAGGCATTCCGCCCCGCCCGAGGCCAGTTCCTCCCTGGGCAGGCTCAGGAAGGTGGAGCAGTCACAGAGCACCAGCTCGGGCTGCCGCAAGGCGCCGGCCAGGTTTTTCCCTGCCGAGAGGTTCACCCCCGTTTTCCCGCCCACCGAGGAGTCCACCGCCGCCAGCAGGGTGGTCGGTACCTGGATGTAGGGGATGCCCCGCTCGTAGACGGACGCCGCGAAACCCGCCAGGTCCCCGACGACGCCGCCGCCGAGGGCGACGATGAGGTCCGTCCTGGTGAAGCCCTCTTCCGCCAAAAACTCCAGCAGGAGGGAGAGGCGGTCCATGGTCTTGGACCTTTCTCCCGGGGGGATGGCGTGCCGCGCCACCCGGAAGCCGGCCCGGGCGAGAGAGGCCGCCGCGGTGCCGCCGTAGAGGAGGTCCACCGTACCGTCGGTGACCAGCGCCGCCGAGCACGGGCCGTGGAGCGGGGAGAGGCTTTCGCCGATGCCTTTCAGCAGGTCCCGTCCTATCAGGACCTTGTAGGGCCGCTCCGTTTCCACCCTTATCTCAATAACGGCCATCACTTCACCTCCCCGGTGATGGAAACCTTCCTCTTGCACTCGCTGCCTTCCCTGAGGAGGTCGAGTAGGGCGGGGACGCTGCCTTCTTCCAGGACGTCGACGTACCGTGAAAGCCTCAAGACCAGGGCCTTCAGTTCCACGGCGAGGTTGCGCCGGTTCTCCAGGAAGATCTCCGACCACATCTCCTCGTTCAGGCCCGCCACCCTGGTCATGTCCCGGAAGGTGCCGCCGAAGAATTCCCGCCGAGCGATGGGGGCGCCCTTGACGTAGGCGCTGGCGATGACGTGGGGTAGTTGGGAGGTGAAGGCCACCACCCGGTCGTGTTCCTCCGCCGGGCAGGTGTGGACGCCGCTGAAGCCGCAGGCGAGGAAGAATTCCGTGATCATGGTCATCACGGCCTCGGGCGTACCCGGGGAGGGGGTGAGGATCATCGGGGCGCCTGCGAAGAGGTCATCGCTGGAGGCCCCGTAACCCCACTCGGCCCTCCCGGCCATGGGGTGGCCGCCGACGAAATGGAAACCCCGCCGCCGGGCGATGGGGGCGACGGCGTCGCAGACGGGCGTCTTGATGCCGCAGAGGTCGGTGACGCAGCAGCCCTTCTTCAGTTCCTGGGCGTGGTCGGCGATGAACCTCACCGAGGTCGCCGGGTAAAGGGCTACCAACAGGAGGTCGCAGGCGGACAGGCCTTTCCTGTCCAAGAGGCCGTCGATGGCGCCTTCTTCCAGGGCCGCTCGCTCCGTGGAGGGGTCCGCGTCGAGCCCCAGGATCCGGTGAGGGGTGAAACGCCTCGTCGCCTTGGCCATGGAGCCCCCGATGTGGCCCAGGCCCGCCACGCCGACAATCATGACGTCGTCGCCGCCGTGCCGGCCAGGACGGCCTGGAAAACGAGGTCCGCCGCCTTGGCCAGGTCGTCGAAGGCCTCGGGCGTCAGGGACTGGAGGCCGTCGCTCAGGGCGTGGGGCGGGTCGTTGTGCACCTCGATGATCAGCCCGTCCGCCCCGGCGGCGATGGCCGAAAGGGACATGGGCCGGACTAGGCTCGCCATGCCGGTGGAATGGCTGGGGTCGATCACCACCGGCAGGTGGGACAGCTGCTTCAGCACGGGCACCGCCGACAGGTCCAGGGTGTTGCGCGTGGCGGTCTCAAAGGTGCGGATACCCCGCTCGCAGAGGATCACCTGCTCGTTCCCCCCCGCCATGATGTACTCCGCGCTCATCAACAGTTCCTCCAGGGTGTTGGAAAAACCCCGCTTGAGCAGGACGGGCTTCCTCTGGGTTCCCAGGACGCGCAGCAGCTCGTAGTTCTGCATGTTCCTGGCCCCGACCTGGAAAACATCCACCCCGTCGAAGAAGGGCAACTGGCCCTGGTCCATGATCTCCGTGACGATGGGCAGCCCCGTCTCCTCCTTGGCCAGGAGCAGCAGGCGGATCCCCTCCCCGCCGAGGCCCTGGAAGGAGTAGGGCGAGGTCCTGGGCTTGAAGGCGCCCCCCCGGAGCATGAGCGCGCCGGAACGCTTCACCGCCCGGGCCACCTCCAGGATCTGGCCTTCCGATTCGACGGAGCAGGGCCCCGCGATGAGGACCGGCTTCCCGCCGCCGATGGTGACGCCTCCCACGGTGATCACCGTGTCTTCCGGGTGGAACTTGCGGTTGGCGTTCTTGTAGGGTTCCTGGACCCGCTTGACATCCTGCACAATTTCCATGGACCGGATCAGGTCGATGTCCAGCCGGGCCGTGTTCCCCACCAGCCCCAGGATGGTCTTCACCACCCCCCTCGAGACGTGCACCTGGAAACCGAAACTTTCCAGCCTCTCGATCAATTGCCGTACCTGTTCCTCTTTCGCGCCGTCCTTTATCAATACGATCATGTCGCCATCTCCAGACTTCCAGGATTTTTATATAAAAAAAGGTCCCGCGGCGTCGACCGCAGGACCTTTTGTTGTCTGGCTTTGAAGAAGGGGGAAACGGATGAATATCAGGGGTCCTTGTCAGTCAGGCGCCAACATGCTGTACCTACGTAATAGGTATAGCTGTAATAGGCGTAATACCTGACCGAGCGAGTGGAACGGAGGACCGATGACATCAGCCGCACCTCTTTGGGTCATTATTTCGGAAATTTGGGTCAACATACCACGCTGGTCTCACCCCTGTCAAGTTCACTTTTCTCCACCCCTGCCGCGGAGAGTGTATGCAACGTAGCCCCTTGGAGGATATAATGAAACCACGGAGCGGGTGACGGAGCATGGCCCGCCCGCGGAGGTGGTTGGGACGATCACGATCTATGGGTGCGGGGCCCTGGGCGGGCGCCTCGCGGTGCAATTCCACGAGGCGGGTGTGCCCGTGCAGTGCCTGTCACGGCCGGGGGCCCATCTCGAGAGCATCAAGGCCCGGGGGCTCCTTTTCAGGGACGGCGCCGGCGGGACGCGGAGGGTCCCCTTGCGGGTTTACGACGACCCTTCGGAGTGTCCCCCTGCCGAGTTGCTGGTGGTACTGGTCAAATCGTGGCAGAACGCCGACGTGGCGGGGAACCTGCCGGGGCTTTTGAAGGACGATGGTTTCGCGCTGACCCTCCAGAATGGCCTGGGGAACGTGGAGGCCCTGCGGGACCACGTACCGGGGGGGAGGTTCCTCGCCGGGTCGATAACCTACGGTGCCTACAGGCCGGAGCCCGGGGCCGTTTTCAGCGGCGGCGACGGCCTCATCCGTTTCGCTCCCGTCACGCCCGGGATGGACGCCCGGGGGGCGCTCGGGCTCTTCAGGGAGGCCGGGTTCAACGTCGAACTCGACGAGGAGCCCTGGCGGGCGATATGGGCCAAGGTGATCATAAACGCCGGCATCAACCCCGTGGCGGCGCTGACGCGATACTCCAACGCCCAGACCCTGGCCTCGCCTTTCGCCAGGAAGGTCGTGGAATCCCTCTGCCGGGAGGCGGTCTCCGTCGCCAACGCGTCGGGCCTGGACTTTGACGCCGACGAGGAGTGGGCCGGCCTCCAGGAGATACTCAGGCAAACGTCGGGCAACAAGCCGTCGATGCTCCAGGATATCGAGGCGGGGAACAGGACCGAGATAGAGGCCATCAGCGGTGAGATCATGAGGCGGGGCGCGGCGGTGGGCCTTGAAACGCCCTTCACGACCACCCTCTACAACCTCGTGAAGGCCCTGGAGGCCGGCGCCGTGGCCGGCGGCCGGTGACGGCGGCCCAAGGTCGGGCTTGAGAAGGAAGGATCGTTATGGCGACAACAACCATCACTAAAAGGGATGCCTCGGCGGGGCTCAAGGCCGCCCTCGCGGCCTACGGGGTCTGGGGCCTGCTCCCGATCTACTGGAAGCTTTTGAGCGACGTGCCGGCCCTGGCCATCCTGGCTCACAGGATCGTCTGGTCGCTGGTCTTCGTGGCGGCGATCATGGTCCTCCAGGGCAACCGGAAGGGACTGGCGGCAGGCTTCCGGAACGTCCGCGTGGCGGCGCTGCTCTTTTGCAGCAGCCTTTTCATCGCCGGCGACTGGTTGCTATTCATCTGGGCCGTCAACACAGACCAGGTGCTGGCAACGAGCCTGGGTTACTACATCAATCCCCTGGTCACGATCCTCTTCGGTTTCGTCTTCTTCCGCGAGAGGGTGGGCAGAGTCCAGTGGCTCGCCATCGCCATCGCCGCCGGAGGGGTGCTGTACCAGGTCGTCCTTCACGGGAACGTCCCCTGGGTGGCCCTGGGACTGGCGCTGACCTTCGCCTTCTACGGCCTCATCAGAAAGAAGGTGGTCATCGACTCCCTGCCGGGTCTTTTCGCCGAGACGGTCTACCTATCACTGCCGGCGCTGCTCTTCCTGGTCCTCGGCGATGTCCGCTATACGGGGACCTTCATGGCCGGCGACGTGGGTATGGACCTTCTCCTGGTCTCGACGGGCGTGGTGACATCGCTGCCGCTGCTCTGGTTCGCCTATGGCGCGCGAAGGCTGAAGCTGATAACCGTGGGCTTCCTTCAGTACATTGCCCCAACGCTTCAATTCTTCCTCGGGGTCTGGGTGTTCCATGAACCGATGGACTTCCCCACGCTGGTAACCTTCGTCTGCATCTGGATCGCCCTGGGGCTCTATTCCTGGGGGAACCTGGCGGTCTGGAAGAGGGAGCAGGCCCTGCTCGAGTCCGAGGCCGGCCCTGGCGGCGAAGCGTAGGGGAGCGCCCGTTTTTTTGAAAAATACTTCATGGCGGGAGGGTTTTAAATGGATTTGACGGAGAAGTCGAGAAGGGTGCCCGAGAAGATCCTCCTCGGGCCCGGTCCCACGCCCGTCGAGGGGAGGATCCTCAGGGCCATGGCTGAGCCGACCCTCGGCCACCTGGACAGGGATTTCGTCGCCATCATGGACGAGACCAGGGATCTCCTCAGGATGGTCTTCCAGACGGGCAACGACCTGACGGTGGCCATGCCCGGCACCGGCAGCGCCGGCATGGAGACGGCCTGCGTGAACATGATCGAGCGGGGCGACAAGGCCATAATCTGCTCTCACGGCGTCTTCGGCTCCCGGATGCAGGACGTGGCCGGCCGATGCGGTGCCGAAGTGGTCGAGGTCAACGCCCCGATGGGCAGGCCCATTGACCCCGGTGATGTCGAGAAGGCCGTCAGAGCCAACCCCGACGCGAAGTTCCTGGGGATAGTCCACGCCGAGACCTCCACCGGGGTGCTCCAGCCCCTCGACGAGATCGCCAACCTGGCCCACGGTGCGGGTATGTTCATGATCGTCGACGCCGTGACGTCCCTCGGCGGCATGGAGGTCCCCGTGGACCGGCTCGGCCTTGACATGGTCTACAGCGGCAGCCAGAAGTGCCTGGGCTGCCCCCCGGGGCTGGCGCCGGTGACGGTGGGACCCAGGGCGGTGGAACACATCAAGGGGAGGAAGACCAAGGTCCAGAGCTGGTACCTGGACCTGACGATGATCATGCGCTACTGGGGGCAGGAGAGGTTCTACCACCACACCGCTCCGGTCAACATGATCTACGGACTCAACGAAGGCCTGAGGGTCATCGCCGAAGAGGGGCTCGAGGCCCGGTTCGCCCGCCACAGGAAGAACGCGGAGTCCCTCTGGGCGGGGCTGGAGGCCCTGGGCCTGGAACTTCTGGTGGAGCCCGCCTACAGGCTACCGAGCCTGACGTCGGTGAGGATGCCCGTAGGGGTGGATGAAGCCGTCGTCAGAGGGAGGCTCATGGAGGAGTATTCCATCGAGGTGGGTTCCGGCCTCGGCGACCTCAAGGGGAAGATCATAAGGATAGGGCTCATGGGCAGCGGCTCCAGCAGGAAGAACGTGGTCCTCCTGCTGTCGGCCCTGGGGGCCGTCCTTTCAGGGGAAGGTTTTGCCAACGACGTCGGGGCGGCCATCGAAGAGGCCCTGGCGGTCATCGACGGATAGACGAAAGGGGAATGGTGATGGAGGGCAAGGACAAAACCGTCAGGGTCGCCGTGGTGCAGGCGGCCCCGGTGATCATGGACAGGCAGGGGACGCTGGAAAAGGCCTTGGGTCTCATGGAGGACTGCGGCAGGGAGCACGCCAGGGTCGTCGTATTCCCGGAGGCCTTCATCCCGGCCTACCCCAGGGGGCTCACCTTCGGGGCCGTGGTGGGCAGCCGCTCGCCCGAGGGGAGGAAGGACTTCCGGCGGTACTTCGAGAACAGCGTGGAGGTGCCCTCGGAGACAACCCTGGCCCTGGGCGAGGCCGCGAAAAAGTACGGGGCCTACCTGGTGATGGGCGTCATCGAGCGCGAGGGGGGGACCCTCTACTGCACCATCCTATACTTCGGGCCCGACGGGAGGCTCCTCGGCAAGCACCGCAAGTTGAAACCCACGGCGTCGGAGCGCCTCATCTGGGGCGAGGGTGACGGCAGCACCCTCACCGTCCTCGACACCCCCTACGGCAAGATGGGAGGGCTCGTCTGCTGGGAGAACTACATGCCCCTCGCCAGGGCGGCCATCTACGGCAAGGGGACGACCATCTACCTCGCCCCGACGGCCGATTCAAGAGAGGAGTGGCAGGCCTCGATGAGGCACATAGCCCTGGAGGGCCGGTGCTTCGTCCTTTCGGTTAACCAGTACGTCCATAAGTCGATGTACCCCGAGGACCTGGCATGCTACGCCGAACTGGAGGGGCAGCCCGACATCATGTGCCCCGGCGGGAGCGCCATCATAGGCCCCCTCGGCCAGTACCTCGCCGGGCCCGTCCGCGACCGCGAGGAGATACTCTTCGCCGACCTCGACATGGGCCTCATCGCCGAAAGCCGTTACGACTTCGACGTGGTGGGGCACTACGCCCGCCCCGATGTCCTGAGGCTCATTGTCAACGAGAAGCCCTCGCTGAGCGTATCCTACGTGGAGGGAGACCCGGGGTGCGCGAAGGATTGACGGGTTCGGGCAGGCCTTCGTCGAGGATCTGGGCCCCGGCCGTCGCCGCGGCGGTCCTGCTCGCCTGGGCCGCGGCGGCCCACCCTTCGGTAGACCCGACCATACTGGCCCCCAAGGAGACGACCCTGGGCAGCCCCTTCCTGGTCTACATCTCCTCGGCGGAACCCCTCGAGGAGGTCCGTCTCTTTTGGGAGGGCAAGGAAATGGCCCTGGAGATGGAGGCCGTCGGTGAGGGCTGCGAGGCCATGGCGCTGCTGGGGACCGATGTGGGCGGTTCGAAACCGGGGGTGAAGACCCTGGACATAGGTTACTCCCGGGGAGGCGAAAGGGCCTCGGTCTCGAGGCAGGTCAGGGTGGCCGACGTGGAGTATCCTTCGGAGAAGCTGACCTTGCCCGAGACGATGATCACACCCCCGAAGGAACTCCTGGAGCGGATTGGTCGGGAACGGCATGAATCCGCCCGGGCCCTTTCCACGGTGACACCGGCCAGGCTGTGGGCCATACCTATGGTCCGGCCCGTCGGAGGCGTCATTACCAGCCCCTACGGTTTCAGGAGGATCCTGAACGGCCAGCCCCGGGCCCCCCACAGGGGCGTGGACTACCGCGCCGCCGAGGGCACCCCCGTCAAGGCGGCCGCCGACGGCACGGTGGTCCTATCGGCGGACCACTACTTCGCCGGGCGGTGCGTCTATTTGGACCACGGCGGGGGAGTGGTGTCGGTCTACCTTCACCTCTCGAAACGGCTGGTGGAGGAGGGCGACGTCGTTTCAGCGGGGGATGTGATCGGGCTCAGCGGCAGGAGCGGCAGGGTCACGGGGCCCCACCTTCACTTCGGCCTCTGCCTGCAGGGCATGATGGTGAACCCGGAGCCCCTCCTGGGGAGGTAGGGGCTGCCTTCGGACTCACCGCGCCTCCCGGGCCGCTTCTTCAAGGGAACCCATGAGCTCCTCCCACCGCTCCAGCATCGGGAGGAGCTTTTTTTGCAGGTCCGCCCGTTCCAGCAGCAGGCCCCTGATCCTTTCCGGGTCGGCCAGGGTTTCAGGTTCGGAGAGGGACCGGTCAATGGCGGCGACCCTCTCCTCGGCCTTTTCTATCATCGCTTCGAGGGGTCCCAGGTCCTCGAGGTACTTCTTCCTGGCCCGGTAAAGCCTGTTCCTCCGCTCGGCCTCGAGCCTCTTCCTCTCCCGGGGGTCGGCCTCGGAGGCACCTTCAGAGGGGGAGCCGCCCCGGGTCGGGAGGTCTCCCCGGGCTTCTTTTTCAGCCCTCTTTTCTATGAAGTAGGAGTAGTTGCCCGGGTAGTCGCGGACCTTCCCCTCCCTGATCTCGATGACCCTGGTCACCAGGTCGTCCAGGAAGTCCCTGTCGTGGGAGACGATCACGATGGTGCCGCCGTAGCCCAGTAGGGCCTCCTGGAAGAGATCCCTCGTGGCCATGTCCAGGTGGTTGGTGGGCTCGTCCAGGATCAGCAGGTTCGTCTCCCTGAGGAGGATCTTCAGCAGGGCCAGCCTGGACTTTTCGCCCCCCGAAAGGGCGCGCACCGGTTTTTCGATGTCGCCGCCGGAAAAAAGAAAGCAGCCGAGGAGGTTCCTCCGCTGGGGCTCCGCGCAGGGGGAGGGGGCGTTCCTTATCTCCTCCCAGACGGACCGGCCGTAGTCGAGGTTTTCGGAGCTCTCCTGGGAGAAGAAGGCGCTTTTCACGTTATGTCCCAGGGTGACGCCGCCCCGGGTGGGCTTTTCCCGCCCGCTGAGCAGCCTCGTCAGGGTGGATTTCCCGGCGCCGTTAACCCCCACCAGGGCCACCCGCTCGCCCCGCCGGACGGTGAGGTCCACGCCGGAAAGGACGGTCTTTTCGCCGTAGGAGTGGCCCACGCCGACGGCCTTTATCACCTCGAGGCCGCTCCTGGGCGACGGCGGGAACCTCATGGAAACCCTCCGTGAGGGGTCTCCCGGGTCTATCCTCTCGACCTTCGCCAGCGAACGGATCCTGCTCTGGACCTGGGCAGCCTTAGATGCCTTGTAGCGGAAGCGCTCGATGAAGGCGGCCGTCCTGGCGATCTCCTTTTGCTGCTCCCGGGCGGCCTTTTCGGCCGCCTCCAGTTCCAGGGACCGCTTCTGGATGTACTGGGAAAAGTTGCCCGGGTAGGACCGCGCCCCGGCGCCGGAGACCTCCACGGTGGAGGTGGTGAGCTTGTCCAGGAACCGCCGGTCGTGGGAAACGGCCATCAGGGTGCCCCGGTAGGAGGCCAGGTACCCTTCCAGCCACTCCATGCTCTCCGTGTCGAGGTGGTTGGTGGGTTCGTCCAGGAGGAGGACATCGGGCCGGGAGAGCAGGATCGACGCCAGGGAAACCCGCATCTTCCACCCCCCCGAGAATTCGCCCGCCTCGCGGCCCAGGTCCTCCCGGCGGAAGCCAAGCCCATTCAGGACCTTGGCCGCCATGGCCTCGAAGCCGTAGCCGTCCAGGGCTTCGTAGGCGTGGACCAGCCTTTCGTGCCTTGCCAGGAGGGTCGCCCTCTCCCCGGGGCGGGTCCCCGGTTCGGAGAGCCTGTGGCGCACCTCGGAGAGCTCCCCCTCGACGCGGGTTATGCCGGCTTTGTCCTTGAGGAGTTGCAGCAGGGGGCCGTCGCCGACCTCGACGAGGTCCTGGGGGAGGTACCCCAGGCGCCACCGGGACGGGAGGGAGATCTCCCCCTCGTCGGGGGAGACCTCACCGGCGAGAAGGCGGAAAAGAGTGGTCTTGCCGGCCCCGTTGTCGCCGACGACTCCCACCCGCGCCCCCGGGGGAACCGCTAGGGTCATCCTGTCGAAGACCCTCCGCCCCCCGAGGGTGAGGGTGACACGGGAGCAGCGTATCACGGTGTCACCGGGGCGTTTCCTCGAAGGGGTCGAAACCGGGCCGGTATATCAACACCGAGCAATGGGCGTACCGGGCGACGTTCGTGGTGGTGCTCCCCACCATCAACTGCGGTATGCCGCTGACGCTCTTGAAGCCTATGACGATCAGGTTGAAGTCGTTTTTTTTCGCCGTCTCGATGATGACCTCGGCGGAATTGCCCTGGGCGACCAGGATCTCGTGCTCATCCTTCGGCAGGTCGGGGTGCTTGTCCTCGGCCAGCTTGATGAGGTAACGGATCTTCTTGCGGGCGCTCTCCTCCGCCTCCTTTGACCAGTCGGGGTTGACCCAGGTTCCGTACCCCTTCCAGATGAGCGAGCTGGGAAGGACGTTGATGAAGGTCACTTCCGCGCCCAGGCGGTGGGCCAGGGTATGCCCGTATTCAATGAGGTGATCGGCCATCCTGGTCATGTCAACGCAGACGAGGATCTTCTTCAGCATGATGACCCCTCCTGTCTTTGGTCTTGTACAAGGATTATACGATAAGGATACCTTATACTGGTCACCACAGGTGTTGCAGCACCTGTACCGGAAGGAGGGTCCCCCGTGGGTCCGTCAAGCCTGTTCAACCACGTCCTTGGTCCCGTCATGCACGGCCCGTCGAGCTCCCACACGGCGGCGTCGTTCCATATCGGCAGGATCGCCCGGTCCGCCCTGGGAGAGAGCCCCGTCGAGGCGGACATCGCCTTTGATCCTGCCGGAGCTTACGCGGAGGTGTACCGGCAGCAGGGGAGCGACAGGGCCTTCGCCATGGGCATCATGGGCCGGGGTATAACCGACCCCGTTTACAAGAATGCCCTTGAGGCCGTCCGAGGAGAGGGAGTCGACCTCACCTTCACAATAAAATCCTTGAAGGACAAGGATCACCCCAACGCCGTGGAGGTGTTCCTCAAGGGCGCGTCGGGCAGGAAGGTCATCCTGGGCGCCCGGTCCGTGGGAGGCGGCGCCGTGGAGGTCACCTCCCTGGACGGCATCGGTCTCTCCCTGCGAAGCGACGCCTGGGACCTGGTGGTCCTCGCCGAGGAAGGCGCCTTGCCCTTGCTGAGGGAGGAGGCGGGGGCGCTGACCCTGGCCGGCTCCTCCCTCCGCGAGTGGGGCCACGAGGAGCTGATCGTTTTTCACGCCCCCTGCCTTGAAAAGCCCCCGGCGGGGCTGCTCGAGGGGCTGCGCCTCGCCGGCGGCGTGAGGGAGCTGTGGCTCCTGGAACCTGTCTTCTTACCCTCCAAGGGGGAGCCCCTTTTCAGCGACGCCTCGGCGATGGTCTCCTACGCCGGGCGGGAAGGGGTGACCCTCGGCGAGGCGGGGCTGCGCTACGAGGCGGCGCTGCTGGGACTCTCCCGGGAAGAGGCCATGAACGAAATGAAGAGGCGTTACCGGGTAATGGAAGAATCCGTGAGAGCGGGGCTTTCCGGCGAAGGCCTGTCCATGAGGCTGATGGACCCCGTCGCCGGGGGCATCATGGAGGCCGAATCCCGGGGCGGCCTGGCCCTCGGGGGGGTTCACACCAGGGCAGCGGCAAGGGCCCTGGCCGCCATGCACGTGAATGCCTCGGGGGGGCTCGTCGTGGCCGCCCCGACGGCGGGTTCCGCCGGCACGATACCGGGCGTGGCGGTGACATTGAGGCAGGAGATGGGCCTCGGGGAGGAGGAGGTCGCCAGGGTGCTCTTCGCGGCCTCCTGCATAGGGCTGGTGATATCGAACAGGGCTACCTTCGCCGCCGAGGTGGCGGGGTGCCAGGTGGAGATCGGCGCCGCCGGGGCTATGGCCGCCGCCGGGGTGGTGGAGTACGCCGGGGGAAACGCCGCCCAGGCCTGTGACGCCGCCGCCATATTCCTCCAGAACTGGATGGGCTCCGTCTGCGACCCCGTCCAGGGTTTCGTGGAGATCCCGTGCCACACCAGGAACGCCGTCGCTTCTTCCGAGGCCTTCGTTTGCGCCGACCTGATCCTGGGGGGGTACGTCAATCCCGTACCCCTGGATGAGACGGTTGACGCCGTCCTGTCGGTGGGCAGGATGCTCCCCAGGGAACTCCGCTGCACCACCCTGGGGGGGCTTTCGACCTGCCCCTCGGCGAGGGCGCTTAAGGCCGGGGGCGTGTGAGGCCCTTCAGGCGTAACGACGGATCTCCTCCAGGGTCTTCCTCTGCTTCACGGCGGGGCCATGCTGCTTCGGGTAGCCGAGGCATACCAGGAGATCCACCCTGGCGCCCATGGAGAGCCCGAGGACTTTTTTGACGGCGCCCTGGTCGAACCACCCCATGATGCAGCTGCCGACCCCTTCCTCGGCGGCCTGGAGGACGAGGTGTTCGCAGGCCATGCCGATATCGATCAGGGTGAAGTCCACCCCCTTGGCCAGCCCTCCCCACCGGGCGGTCGCCTTGGCCCTCTCCCTGATGACGGCTATGTGGACGGGGGCCTCCTTGGCGAAGGAGTTGATGAAGTGGAGCCCCGAGTAGGCCGCTTCGACGAACTCCCGCCGCCTCTGGGGGGTGTCGACCACGACGAAGCTCCAGGGCTGGGAGTTGCAGGCCGACGGGGCGAGCCGGGCCGCCTCCAGGCACCGGTCGATGACCTCCCTGGGCACCGGGTCGCCCCTGTAGGAGCGGACGCTCTTTCTCTTCCTGGCGAGTTCCAGAAAAGCCATGGCCACCTCCACGCGCCGACGATTTTTCTTTTTCGTCCCCCTCGCGGCACAGGGTTCTCTTGTACCATTAAAAGCACTGACCGGGCAAGGAGGCCTTGACGATGACCGGGTGGTTCTGCCCGATGCTGCTGGTGATAGCCGCCACCGCCGCCGCGACCCTCTTTTTGGTCCGGGGCGCCAGGCCGCTGGCCCGTAAAACCCTCAGGCTGGCGGGGCTCGCACTGCCCCTGGTCGTCTTCCCCCTGTGGGGGCCGGGGGCGTACAGGGCCTGCAACTTCGCCGCAGCGGGGGCCCTGGCCCTTCTCGAGGCCGCCAGGCTTCGCGGGGGCGGGGGCGGTGCCCTGCTGGTCCGCCTCTCCTGGCCCATCGCCAAGGAAGGGGAGGAAAAGGGGTTCTCCGGCCTTTCCACGTACTTTTGGGGCGCCGCCCTGGCGTCCCTCGCCCCCGTGGGGATCGGGCCGGCCGTCACGGTCATGGCCAACCTCGGCGACCCCTGGGCTTCCATGGCCGGTTCCGCCTGGGGCGGGAGCCGGTCCCGCCTCGGCAAGACCCGGGCCGGCACCGTGGCCTGCCTGGCGGCCTCCCTGTCGGCGGGCCTCTCCTTCGCGGCGGCCTTTCCCGGTGCGGGGGTCACCTTCTTCCAGGCCACCCTTGCGGCGGCGGCCATGACCGCCGCCGAGAGGTATTCCCCGGGGGAGTACGACAATCTGCTGGTCCAGGCCGCCGGGGCCGTGACCATGGTCCTCTCCGCCCGGTCCCTGGGGTGAGGGTCTAAAGAACTTCCGCCAGGGGCTCCTTCAGGGACTTCCTCATGAGCAGGCACTGCTCCCGGAATACCGCTATCTCGGCCTCGAGGTTGGGGTTGGGCGACTCGCCGAAGGAGGCGTGCATCACCGGGGCGACGAGGCCGGGGTCCCCCTTCCTCCTCGCCTTGAGCATTCCCCGGATCCTGGCGGTGGCGACGCCTTCCTGCATGCAGGTGAAGGGCCCCACGTGGAAGACCCCGCAGACGGGGTTCCGAGGGTCCTCGTTGAGCCTGTCGGAGAGGAAGTAGTTGAAGAGGCCGATGGATATGGATGACTCCCCGGTGATGTCGGGGTGGTAGATCCCCTCCCGCTCCAGTTCGGGAAGGGTGTCCTCGGGGTGGGGCAGCACCTTCCTGTCGTCTAGGCCGCCCCCCATCCCCCGTTCGATGACCTTCTCGGCGAAGTTCATGTAGAGGGCGGCGGCCTTGTACTCCAGCCTGGGGTTCTTCCGGTGGGCGATGTGGACGACGTACCGGAGCCACTCCGTGACCGGTCCCCGGACCAGTTCGAGGCCCTGCTTCTCGAGCAGTTCGGCGGCGTGCCCCGTGTAGGGGTCGTGCTGCCTCATGTAGATCTCACCCAGGTACAGCACGAGGGGGAACCGTTCGGCCCGGTCGCGGCAGAGGGAGGAGAAGACCTCTGCCGTCCTCCTGCCCCAGTCGACGATGCCCTTCAGCGAGGTCCCCTCCCGGCGGAAGGCCTCCCCCAGCAGGTGGAGCCTCTCCCGGGCCGCCTCGTGGAAAACCTCCCTGTCGCGGGCGTAGGGGCGGAAGCGGAGCACCAGGTCGTCGAAGAGGTCCGAGGCCCTGATGGCGTTGTAGACGTCGCGGACAAGGCCTGTCGTCGCCAGGAGGGACCAGGATATCCCCAGGGACTTCGAGTCCAGGTAGCCCGTCTCCGACGTGGGCGACACGATCGGGATGCTCCCAAAGCCCAGGTTCTCGAGGCAAAGGGCCAATACCTCGGCGTACTTGCCGAAGCGGCAGGGGCCGCTCGTGGTGGGCATGAAGACGAGGTACTCGTCGCGGACCCTTTCGGCCCCTTTTTCGGCGGCCTCCTTTTCGAGGAAGGCGACAAGGTCGCCCAGGACCCCCCTCAGGGGGAAACAGGTCTCGGTGGAGATGAGCCTCTCGGCGGCCTCCCGCGACTCGGCCGTGTCGGTGGGCGCTATGACGGCGTCTATCCCCCGGTAGGCCGCCGCGGCCGCCCCGAGGGTGCTGGCGTTGCCCATCCAGGGGATCAGCCACCTCCTGCTCTCGGCCACGGACGGTGAAGGCCTGGCGAAGGAGAACCTTTCCAGGGAGATCTTCCTGGGCTTCCATCGAGCCACGACCCTTTCAAACGCCTCGGCCCTGGTCACAAAGGGGGCGTTGTTGGTCTGGGCGTCGGTGAGGAGGTGCAGGAAGGGTTTGCCCGCCCTCCGGAAGATCTCGTCCTCCATGATGAACTTGATCGAGTCGGGGCCGCAGGCGAAGTTCATCTGCCTCACCGGGAAGAGCCTTTCATGCATCGCCGTGAAGATGGAGGCCTTCAGGATCTCCGAACTGTGCTCCCAGTACTCGTTGTCCACCAGGTCGTCGAGGGGGATCCCGGCGTAGAGGTGGCTCAAAAAGACCTGGGGGATGTAGGCCATACCCCTGACGGTGGCGAACATCCTCCCCGTGTCGGATGAGGCTGCCGGGTCGAGCACGACGTAATCCCGGCCTATGCCGACGTACCCCTTTTCGTCGTTCCGGCGGAGGTTTTCCAGGAAGGCGTCCCCCAGGCGGGCCAGTTCCCCGTTGAAGGCCTCCTCCCGGGCGTCCGCCTCCCGGAGGGCCTCGTTTATCTGCTGACCGGAGAAGCGGTGACCGACCCTGGCCAGTTCCTTTTCCAGGGAGCGGGCCATCTGCTTCCTGTCGCCGAGGTGCATCACCGGGCGGATAACCTTCCCCTTGGGCAGCCCCAGGTCGTCCTCGGGGAGGAACCCCTCGGCCTCGGTGTAGATGCAGAACATGTGGGAGGGCGTTTTCTCGCGGACGCGCCTGATCAGGCTGGGGATGAAGATATGGTCCACCCCCTCATCGGCGGCGAGCAGCGCCGTGTGGCCCGCCGAAAGCTTCATGGCCACGCAGAAGTCCGTGGGGGAGTGCCTCAGGCCCAGCCGGGAGATCTCTTCGTTCGAGACGGGCGTGAGCACCGGGAGGAAACCCAGGGAGGAGAAAAGGGCCGAGGACCAGACGGCCCGCCCCCCGATGGTCGAGGTCGCCCGCCGTATGCCCACCCGGGGCCTGCCGTCGCGCTCCGCGGCCCCGAGGGATCCCAGGGGGAGGCCCTGAAAATGCTTTTCCACCAGCGCGTGGAAGAGGGCCACGTAGTCCGGCCGGGTCCGGCTGGAGCCCTCGCTGTCCCCCAGGGGGCAGAACCCGCCCGTGACTATCTCCTCGCCGCCGATGGTGTAGACCTTGAGCTTGCACTCCCTTTTGCCGCAGGACCGGGCGCCGAAGTGGGCGGGGCAGGTCGTCTCCTGGTGGCTGAACCCCCCGGAGGCGGCGTCCCAGCCCCTGAAGGAGGAGGCCGTCTTCCGGCCTTCCCTCCGGGCCGAGAGGACGCTCTCCCTGACGAAAAGGGCGGCTCCCAGGGCGCCCATGAGCTCCCTCCCCGGGTAGGCGTGGATATCCCGGCCCGTCACGTCCGCCATGGCCGCCAGGAAGGCCTTTCCGAGGGCCGGCCCCCCCTGGCAGGAGCACCGGCGGCCGACGAGCCTGGTGCCTCCCACGAACTTGTTGAAGTAGCTGGAGGCCGTCGCCCTGACTATCGCGGCGGCTATCTCCGCAGCCGAGTGGTTCTCCGCGATAAGGCGCTGCTCCTCGAGTTCCATGAAGACGCCGCAGGTGGCGTCGATCACGGGAACCCACTCGGCCTCGAGGGCGGATTCCTGGAGCGAACCGGCCACGTCCAGCCCCAGGATGGTGGACATGTTCTCCAGGGTCTGGCCGGCGCCGGCCTGGCAGGAGTAGTTCATCCTCGCCTCGTCCACCTCGTCGGTGACCCTGTCGCCGTCCCGCCGGAAGGTGGTGAACTTCATATCCTGCCCGCCGATCTCGAAGATGGTGTCGACCCCTTCGTCCATGGACCGGGCACCCACGGCGTGGCAGGTTATCTCGTCGACGGCGCCGTCGGCGACGTGGTTGCCCTCTTCTTCCAGGGCCCGGCGGAGCGAGGGGCTCGCCAGGACCCTCTCGTAGAGCTTCCTGGCCGACCCGGTGGTGCAGAGGCCCGCCACGGGCAATTCCCCCAGGGTCTTCGACAGGTGCCCCATGATATCGGCCAGGGCGCCCAGCGGGTCGCCGTGGGTGGGGATGTACCTGCTCCCGAGGATGCGGCCTTCGGCGAGGGAGAGGACCACGGCCTTCGTTGTGGTGGACCCGCCGTCGACGCCGAGCACCACCTCTCCGCCTCCGGGGACGGCAGCGGCGCAGCCGGCGGGCTCCGCCGGGGCTGGAGCGTGGATGTGGACCCTCCCGAGGGAGGCCTTAAGGGGGGGGAGGTACTGCCTCTTCGAACGGGCTACCCGGACGGCCTCGTCGACCTCGCCTTCTTCCAACACGTAGCGGTCGCCCCTCTCGATGGCGAGCAGCGCCGCCCCGACGGCCCCCACGTTGGCGAAGTGTTCGGGCCGCGCCAGGTCGAAGGCCGTGAGCCTCCCAATGTGCTCCAGCAGGGGGACGCAGCCGGCGGGCCAGCCCGTGAGGGCCATCCGGGAACCAGGCTTCATCTCCCTGTTGCCGATGACGTCCTGGACGATGTTGGAGGCGATGGTCCGGAAGAGGCGTGCCATGATCAGGTCCCTCGGCCGGCCCTCGTTCTGGTCGTGGATGAGGTCCGACTGGAGCACGACGCCGCACCGGGCGTTGTAGGGTGTCGCCCCCGGGTGGCGGGAGGCTTCCGCCGCAGCCAGTTCGAGGGTTTCCCCCAGTGAACAGGGGTTGCCGCCCCGGTCCGGGTAGAGCCGTCGGGCCTGTTTCTCCAGGAGGGTGCCCGAACCGGCCCCGCACTTACTGCTGGTGCCCCAGTCGAGCACTACCGGGTTGAGCCTGTCGCCGGCGACGTGAAAGAAGAAGGCGTCCCTGGCGCCCAGGTGAAGGATCGCCTCACAGCGGGGCTCGATGAACCGGGCGCCGCGGACGATGCATACGCTGTCGAATTCCCTGAGGATCCCCGGGAAGGCTTCGGGGAAGTGCGTCGTGCCGATCCCCGTGAAGGATGTCGATGCCAGTGAACCCCGGGGGAAAAGGGCCGCAACCTCTGCGAGGGCCACTTTCAGGGCCTCCAGGGGTTTGCCCTGGTGGGGGCGGGGCTGGGGTGAAAAGGCGATGGAACGGTCCTCACCCACCACGGCGAGGTGGACGGCCGCCGAACCTATGTCGAGACCGGCGAAGAACCGAAGGCCCATGACGGTCACCTCCCCCGGCGCAGGTTCAGTCCTTGAGCGAAGCAGAGGCCCACCGGGTCAGCTCATTATACCTCGAGGGTCGCGAAGGGGTATCTCCACGACGCCACCGGGATATGATATTGTTGGTCGGACGGCAGGAATGAGATCTTGAGTGGAGGTGCGGCTATGCGAATAGCGACGACCGGTCTGGGACCCACCGAATGGGGCGGTGACGCCATGGTCCTTTTTGTACCCGAGGGCGGGATGGAACTCCTGGACCAGCTGGTACCAGAAGCGGCGGCCTTGGTGAAGGAGAAGGCTTCCAGGCTCAAATTCACCGGCAAGGAGGACAGCATCCTCGCCGTGGAGCTCGAGCGGGGACCAGTGGGGAGCGTCTACCTCGCGGGCCTAGGGGGCGGCGACGCAACCGTTCCCCTCGACCGGTGGCGCCGGGGGATGGCCCTGGCCGTGAGGCAGGCCGGCAAGGACCGGCGGATGAAAATGATGGCCCTCCCAGGCGGGCCCGCGACCCCGGAGGTCGTTGCCGCCCTCGCTGAGGGCGCGCTCCTCGCCGAGTACGGCTTCGAGAAATACAAGACCCAGGTGGAGCCGGCGGAAAAACCGGAACCCCTGGAGGAACTGCTGGTGCACGGCGCCGACGAAGCTTCCCTTGAGAAGGGTTCCCTTCGGGCGTCGGCCCAGAACTACGCCAGGGACCTGGCCAACGAGCCCGGCAACGTGATAAGCCCGACGGCCTTGGCCGAGAAAGCCCTGGCCATGGCGCAGGAGCGGGGGCTCGACTGCGAGGTCCTTGACGAGGCCAGGATGGGCGAAATGGGGATGAAGGGGATCCTCAGCGTCGGTTCCGGCTCCCACAACCCCCCGAGACTGATACACCTCGCCTACCGCCCTGAAGGGACTTCGAAGGGTCGGGTAGCCTTCGTCGGAAAGGGTCTCACCTTCGACAGCGGGGGGCTCAACATCAAGCCCGGCGACTACATGAGGAGCATGAAGGGCGATAAGACCGGGGCCTGCAACGTCCTGGCCGTCATGAGGGCCGTCGCCGCCACCAGGCCGGACTTCGAGGTCCACGGCTTCGCCGGCGCGGCGGAGAACATGCCCGGCGGGGGAGCCTACCGGCCGGACGACGTCATCAGGATGTTCAACGGCAAGACCGTCGAGGTGGACAACACCGACGCCGAGGGGAGGATCGTCCTCGGCGACGTGCTGGCCTACGCATCAGGGAGCAAGCCCTCGGTCATCATCGACATGGCCACCCTTACGGGCGCCTGCGTGGTGGCCCTGGGCCCCTACACGGCCGGCCTCTTCGGCAACGATCCCGACCTGGCCGCTTCCTTCAGGGAAGCCTCAACGAAGACGGGTGAGAGGTTCTGGGAACTGCCCATGGACGACGACCGCCTTAGAAAGAAGATCCGCTCCGATATCGCCGATGTGCTCAACAGCGGGGGAAGGTACGGCGGCGCGATAACGGCGGCTATGTTCCTGCGGGAGTTCGTCGGGGAAGGCATAAAGTGGCTGCACCTGGACATCGCCGGCGTGGATACTTCCGACGAAGAGTACGGCTACTACCGTAAAGGGGCCACCGGCTTCGGCGTCCGGACCTGCCTGGAGTGGCTGGAGAAGCACATGGCCGGGTGAGCGGTGGGAACGGACGTTCCCCTGTGGCTGCGTCCTCCACTAAACCTGAAGAATATGCTATCATATTACCTGTAAATGATTTCCAGAATTATTTCAGGTTGAAAATCTGACATCGGGAGGTGTGTTCCTTGGAGGAAAAGGAGATCGGCTGCGCCCGCCCGACGGGAGCGCTCGTGGGTGAGCCGGAACCGGCACCGGAAGAGAAAGCGGAGCCAGCAAAGAAGGAGGTACAGGGTATGACGATCATGGTGGGAAGGAAAGCCCCGGATTTCGAGGCCCCCGTTTACCACAAGGGCAAGTTCGGCAGCGTCAAGCTGTCCGATTCGCTTGGGAAATGGGTAGTGCTCTGCTTCTACCCCGGTGACTTCACCTTCGTCTGAGCGACGGAAGTGTCGGCGGTCGCCGACAAATACCCCGTATTCCAGGAACTGGGAGTGGACGTCTACTCCGTGAGCGTGGACAGCCAGTTCGTCCACAAGATCTGGAACGATAACGAACTTTCAAAGATGGTAGAAGGCGGAGTACCCTTCCCGATGATCTCCGATGCCGGCGGCAACCTCGGCAAGATCTACGGCGTCTACGATGAAAAGGCCGGCGTCGATGTGCGCGGCCGTTTCATCATCGACCCCGACGGCGTGATCCAGGGCATGGAGGTCCTGACCCCTCCCGTGGGGAGGAACGTCGAGGAGACCATCCGCCAGGTCAAGGCCTTCCAGCTGGTCCGCGAGACCAAGGGCAAGGAGGTCACCCCTTCGGGGTGGCAGCCCGGCAAGACCACCCTCAAGCCCGGCCCCGACCTGGTCGGCAATGTCTGGAAGTTCTGGAAGCCCAGGGACAACAAGTAGCACGTCGAAGGACGGGTCGCCCCCAAAAAGGGGGCGACTTTTTTTATCCCCCGTCGACAGCCCCCCGGAACGGTCATCGAGCGGGGGAGTGACACCAGGAGAGTCTGGGTCTATACTAAAAAAACCTGATATCAAAAATCTTGGGGCGGGTGAAAAAAAAGATCGGGGTGTTGAGATGAAAATCACAGTGATAGTGGAGAACTTCGCCGGTTCATGGAAGATGATGGCGGAACACGGTCTGGCCGTCCTCGCCGTCGACGGCGGGACCTCGGTGCTCATGGACACGGGGCAGGGCGGGGACGCGCTTTTGAACAACCTGCAGAGCCTGGGGATCTCCCCCGGGGACATCGACCACGTTGTCCTGAGCCACGGCCATTTCGACCATACCGGCGGCCTCCAGAAATTGCTCCATCGCTCAAGGGACATCCCCATCTGGGCCCATCCCAAGGTCGAAATCGCCCACGGCCGCAGGGAGGATGGGTTCGTCCGGTTCAACGGGTGTCATATCAATAGGGAGGGCGTGGACTTCAGGCCCGTCGAAGGCCTCGCGCAGGTCACCGGGAATCTCTGGGCCGTCGAGGTCCCCCTGGACCGCCGTGACCCGGAGTTCGTGAACCCGCCCTCCAGGCTGGTCGTCCCCGACGGCGAGGGGTGGAGACCGGACCCCTTCCCCGACGATATATCCATGGCGGTGAAGGGAGAAAGGGGCTTAAGCGTCATCCTCGGCTGCGCCCATGCCGGCGTCGTGAACATTCTCGAAGAGGTCTCGGCCCATTTCGGTACCAGGGATTTTCACATGGTGCTGGGAGGGATGCACCTGGGGGACCAGACGCCCGAGTTCGTGGACCGGGTCACCTCGGAACTGGTGAGCCGCTTCAACGTCGAGAAGTGGCGCCCCTGCCACTGCACGGGGCTCAAGGCCCTTTGCGTCCTCTCCGCCAAGGCCGGGGACGTGGCCTGGGCCGCCGCGGGAACGGTCCTCGAGGTATGAACGCCCCGGTTCAGATCAGGGAATAGCGCTTGAGGGGCCTCCCGGTCTTCTGGTACTCGACCTCCTCCAGGATGCGCCCGGTCCTCTTCAGGAAGTTGATGTACCTCTGGACCGTCACCCTTGAAATGCCGGAGCTTTCGGCGATCTCGGCGGCCGAGGAGGGCTTCCCCATGGATTTGAGCGCCGCTGTTACTAGGTCCAGGGTGTTCTCCTGTATGCCCTTAGGGTAGGAGAGTCTTGTGTCCGCTGCCTTCAAACCCGGGTCGAAGGCCCGGTCGATATCTTCCTGGGAGCCGACGACCTTTTTCCGCCGGATCTCCTCCTGGTGTTCCTTGAGGGCGCAGAGCATGGACCTCAACCTCTCGTACCGGAAGGGCTTGAGGAGGTAGCCGAAGGCCCCCAGCCTGAGCGCCTCCTTGACCTTGTCCCCCTCGTTGGCGGCGGAAATGATGATCACGTCGGTATCGACGGCCCTTTCCCTCATCCTTTTCAACAGTTCCAACCCGTCGAAATCGGGCATGAAGATGTCCAGCAGCAAGCAGTCCACGGGGTTGTTCTCCAGGAATTCCAGGGCCTGGCTGCCGCCGGTGGCGGTGCCGGCGACGGTGAAACCCTCCATCGTCGAGACGAATTGCCTGTGCAGTTCAAGGACCAGGGGGTCGTCCTCGACTATCAGTATCCGGGTCATCATTTCAGGCTGGGCCCCCTTCCTCGGGGAAAACGACCCTGAAACGGGTCCCTTCCCCCACGGTCGATTCGAATTCTATCGTCCCACCATAGGACAGCACGACGGATCTTACAAGGAAAAGCCCGTACCCTCTTTTGCCCCCCGCCTTGTTCGAGAAAGCCTTTTCGAAGAGGTAGGGCCTGTCTTCAGCCGGGATGCCGACGCCGGTGTCGGTCACTTCGACGACCAGCTCCTTGTCGGTGTGCTCGAGTAACACCGTTACCTTCTTACCGGGCACCGACGGCTCCTGGACCGCTTCAGTGGCGTTCTCGATCAGGTTCCCGAGGCACACGATAAGAGAGTTGGTATCGACCGAAGGGTGTTCCTTCAGGGAGCTTCGATAGTCAAGTTCGAGGTCCACGCCCAGTTCCCTGCCCCTGCTGATCTTACCTATCAGCAACCCCGCAATCTCCGGTTGCCTGATGGTCTCGTGGATCTTCCCGATCATCTCCTGCTGGGAGTCGGACTCGCTGTGGATCAGCCCCAAGGCTGAATCCCAGTCCCCGAGCTGGATCGACCCGGAGATGGCGTGAAGCTTGTTCAGGTATTCGTGCTTGTGGACCCGGAGCAGTTCGTTCTGGACCTTGAGGACCTCGGCCAGTTTCCTGGCGCCCGTCAGTTCCTCGGCGAGGGTCTGGATCTCGTCGGCCTTCCGGAAACTCGCTATGGCCCCCAGGATCCTGTTCCCGGACCGTATGGGGATACGGTTGGTGAAGATCCTGGCCCCCCCCAGGTTCTGTTCCCGGTCGTATTCGGGTTCCCCCGAGGCCAGGACCCGCCGGAGCCTGGAGTTGGGGACGTACTTTTCGATCAGGTGCCCCACCATGATCTCCGACTCCGGGACCCCGAGGATCTCCTTGGCCTGCTGGTTGACGAACATGATCTTCCCGTCCCGGTCGATAGCAATTATCCCTTCCCTTACGGTCTCCAGGAAGGCCTCACGCTCCTTGAGGAGGGCCGCCAGTTGGTAGGGTTCCATGCCGAGCATGGACCTCTTGATATTCTTCGAGAGGAGGTGGGCGAAAAAGGTGCCCAGGATGAGCCCGAAAATGACGGAGAGGATGATCTTTTTGCGCAATTCCCAGGTCTTGGTCTTTATATCCCGGGACCAGAGGTAAACCGCCACCGCCCCGACCTTTGCCCCGTCCCTGTGGACGGGAAGGTAGGCCCTTACGATCGGCCCGAAGGTGGTTACCTCCGGGAGCGTCGAAAAGGGGATACCCTCGATCACGGGTAGGGCGTCCCGTCCGCCGATGAGGAGGATGAGCTTCACGTTGGTGCCCTTAATTATGTTGTCCAGGATGGGTTGGGTCACCTTCTTATGGTTCGGCCTGTCGATCTGTTCCTTGACCAGGGGTATCTGCGAAACGGTGTAGGCGATATCCCTGGCGTGGAGCGCCTGCTTCTCCTCGAAAGAAGGTATGATCCCCCTCTCGAAGAACACCCCGGCCGCTACCAGGGTGACGCTGACGAGGCTCATGATGAGGAGCATTATCTTGTGCTGAATAGGTATTGACTTCTTAAGGAACAATCCTTCGCCTCCAGGTGTTGATGTGAAAGGTTCCCCCTCAAGCCGGGCCGGGGCGCGCCCGTCCTCTTACCGCTGATACCCGAAGCGTAGCGCCTTGGCCCGGCTTTCGTAACTTGCGAAGCGTGTTAATAAAGTACAAAAGGCTTTCACCCTGCCTCGATAAATATATCATTGGTTCCGGAACGCGTGCGATCCAGGGCCTTCGGACTCGGATCCATCCGAAAGCGGTGAGACCCATTCGGGGGAGTGGAGGTGATCCGCGGAGGGAAGGCGAATCGTTCCGTTGGGCAAACCATATTACAGGAGGGATAGGCAATGGCACGAAGGACTTCCGTTTTGCTTGTAACTGCGTTCGTTTTTTGCGCTGTTTTGGGTATGGCCTTTGTCTCGCAGCGGGCTGATGCCGCTGAGATTAAGTTGAGGGCCGGCCACGAGATGCCTGAAAATCATCCCTACCACCTGGGGACCGTCCGTTTCGGCGAACTGCTGAAGGAGAAGACCAACGGCCGCATCGAGGTCGTGGTCTACCCGAACGGACAGCTGGGCAACCAGACCCAGATGGCCCAGATGGTCGCTGCCAACCAGCTCGATGTCTGCCTCGCGTGGCAGGGCGTCCTGGAATCCTTTGATCCCAATGTGGGCGTCCTCTCACTCCCCTATATCTTCGACAGCTGGGAGCATACCTGGAAGGTCGTCGACGGAGAACTCGGCCAGGCCATCTTTGCCCCCCTTGAGGCCAAGGGGATCAAGATCATCACCGTGTTCAACAACGGCCTTTACAACGTCGTCTCCAGGGTCCCGGTCAAGACCCCGGAAGACATGAAGGGGATCAAGCTCCGCGTGCAGCCTTCCGCGGTATTCACTGAAACCGGTGAGATGCTGGGTTCTGTCGTGACTCCCATGGCCTTCGGCGAGGTCTATTCGGCCCTGCAGCTTGGGGCCATCGATGCAGGAATCCTAGGACCGATCAACATCAGGAAGAGTAAACACTACGAAGTGGCCAAGTTCACATGCCAGAACGAGATCCACTACCTCCTTGAACCCATGATGATGAGCGCCAAGGCCTTTAAGGCCCTCTCGACCGAGGATCAGAAGGCCGTCCTTGAGGCGGCTAAGGAAGCGGCCGAATGGCAGCGCGTCGAGGCGGAGAAGGAGGATGCCTCCGACACGGCTTTCCTCAAGGAGAACGGCATGCATTACTTTGTCCCTGACAAGGACGAGTGGAGAGCGGCCGTCATGCCCGTGTACGACAAGTATCCCCAGTGGAAGGAAATGGTCGAGAAGATCAACAAGCTTAAATAAGTAGAAGTACAAAAAAGCCACTGGCGGCCGATCAGCGCCGTCAGTGGCGTCCTTTCGGGGGTTACGCTATGAAATCATTTGAGTTTTATGATCGATTTCTCATGAAAGCTGTTGAGATCCTGACGACGGTCCTTATGTTCGTCCTCGTAGGGCTGGTGTTCTTTCAGGTACTCAATCGTTTCATACTTCACATCCCGGCGGCTTGGACCGAGGAGATGGCCCGGTATAATTTCGTGTGGCTTTCACTTTTTGGTTCCGTCATAGCCCTGAAATCTGGCCGGCACCTTTCGGTCGACCTGGTCGTCCAGGGCATCAAGTCACGGAAGGCCCAGGACTGGGTCAAGGTCATGATAGCCCTGCTCGTGCTGGTCTTCAGCCTTATACTGACTTGGAGCGGCTACCACTTCACGGCTTCCAACTGGACCACCAACTGTGAATTCGGGGCCTTTCCGCTGGCCCTGATCTATGCCGCGGTCCCCGTCACAGGGTTCCTGCTTCTCCTAGTGAGCCTCGAACAGCTGGCCAGGTCTGTTCGGGACATAGTGAGGTGATCTGCCTTGGAACTATGGATCTTCGGCCTTTCCTTCTTCGGTATGCTGCTGATGAACGTGCCGATCGCCATAGGGATGTGCCTTTCCTCGTTGCTCTACCTGGCGATCACGGGGGACCTTTTCATGCTCACCATCACGGCACCCAGGATCTTCGCCGGTATGAACAACTTCACGATGCTGGCCATTCCACTTTTCATCCTTTCCGGCGACCTGCTCTGTTCGGGGAAGGCCTCGAAACTGCTAGTTGACCTTGCCAACAGCCTCGTGGGCCACCTCAAGGCGGGCCTTTCCACCGTGACGACCCTGGGCTGCATGTTCTTCGGGGCCGTGTCCGGCTCAGGCGCTGCCACGGCTTCGGCCATAGGGGCTGTCATCGCCCCCGAATCGGAACGATCCGGTTACGACAAGGATTTCATCGCCGCTATCATCGCTTCGGCGGGCCCCATAGGCATCCTTATCCCGCCGAGCATCCCCATGGTTGTTTACGGGGCCGCCACCGATACCTCCATCGGTGCCCTTCTCCTTTCAGGTATCGGGCCGGGGGTCCTCTTCGGTATCCTGATAATTCTTTACGGTTACTGGTATTCAGGTAAAAAGGGTTATGGAAGCACCACAAGGTTCACATGGTCTAACGCGTTCACTAGCGCGAGAAAAGCGGCCTGGGCTCTGCTCACGCCCATAATCATCGTGGGCGGCATCTATTCGGGTATATTCACGCCCACCGAGGCGGCGGCCGTCGCCGCCGTCTACAGCCTGATCGTGGGCCTGTTCATCTACCGCACCCTAAAACTCAGGGACCTGCCGGAGATATTCCTCAAGAGTTCCATCACCTCCGCCACGATCATGTTCGTCGTGGGGGGCGTCGTGCTGTTCGGCTGGGTCCTCGTAAGGGAGCAGATCCCCCAGACCTTTACCAGGGTCATCCTGGACAACATCAGCAGCCCCTTGATATTCCTCGTGGTAACCAACCTGATCATCCTGGTCGCCGGAATGCTGATGGACCCCTCGCCGGCGATCATCCTTTTCGCGCCCTTGCTCCTGCCGGCGGTGCATGCCTTCGGGATCAGCCCCATCTTTTTCGGGGCCTTGATGGTCACGAACCTTGCCATCGGCCTTGTCACGCCGCCCGTCGCGCTTACCCTTTACGTCGCGGCGGAGATCTGCCAGGTGAGCCTGTCGAGGTTGATCAAAAGAGTTATGCCCATTGTCGTCTTGCTGGTCATAGGACTTTTCCTGGTGACCTTTATCCCGGATATTGCGATGTTCATCCCGAGACTACTGATGGGGGTGCGATAAAGATAGCCCCGTGGGCGAAGGGGGAAATAGTTTTTCCCAGCCTGTTTCGGGATCAACCCTATTCTCAAGGAAAAAGGGGAGAGTATTCCCCACAAGGAGGGATTCATTTGTGGAACGTTGAATCAATGGGCAAGATCGTCGACGACATGATCTACCGGTCGACGACGACGATATCCCCGGACGTTCGGGCGTTGATGGAGAAGGCCCTTGCCGAGGAGACGAACGATACGGCCAAGAGCATGCTCCAGGCGATGCTTGAGAACGAGAGGATGGCGGGGGAGAAGGTGAAGCCCGTCTGCCAGTCTCCCGGTTTCCCGACGGTGTACGTCAGTTTTGGCGACAAGAGCCTGCCCGGCTGCGACCTGAAGAAGGTCTGGGCGGAGGCGCTGGTGAGGGGAACCAACCGTCAGCTTCTACGGCCCAGCATGGTTCACCCCCTGACGCGGGAGAACCCCGGTGACAACTCGGGGGTGGGCGTGCCCAACTTTGAGATCGACTACGTGCCGGACCAGGAATACCTTGACATGCTGGTCAGCTTCAAAGGCTGCGGTGCGGAACTGGCCAACGCCATGCAGATCTTCACGGTGGCCAAGCTTGAGAAGGGCAACGACTACGCCGGGTTGAAGCGGTGGGTCCTTGACGCGGTCATCAAGGGTGGCGGCAAGCCCTGCCCTCCGGCGGCGATAGGCATAGGCCTCGGCGGCCAGATGGACGTGGCCTGCAAACTGGCGAGGAAGGCCGTGAGTGTGAGGCGTTGGGACGACGAGAACCCCGACCCGCTTTACGGGAGGCTCGAGAAGGAGCTTTACGAAGCGGCTAACAGCCTCGGCATAGGCCCGGCGGGGACGGGCGGCAAGACGACGTTGCTGGCGGTGAAGATCGAAGGGGCGTCAACGCACACGGCGATCGCTCCCGCGGCGATAACCTTCCACTGCTGGACGGCGCGCAGAGCGGGCGTCAGGATGTACCCTGACGGCCGCGTTGAGACGACACTTTAGGGTGGTGAGGAAGATGGCCGACAAGATCCTGGATATACCTCTAAGCGAAGAAGAGATCAGAAGCCTTCATGTGGGCGATGTGGTCTACCTCAGGGGCCCGATATACACATCGAGGGACATGGGTCATTTCACCCTTAAGCAGTACCTCGACGAAGGCAAGGCTCTGCCGGTGGATTTCAACGGCGCGGCGATATTCCACGCGGGGCCGGTGGTCAAAAAGCGTGACGATGGTGGTTACGACCTGGTCGTGATAGGTCCGACGACGAGCATAAGGATGGAACCCTACCACGAAATGGTCGCCCGCCTGGGTGTGAGGGGTATCATTGGCAAGGGCGGCTTGGCGGAGGACAGTCTGAAGCAGTTCGCCAAGAGCGGCCAGGTCTACTTCCAGGCTGCGCCGGGGTGTGCCGTTTCTCTTGCGGAGGGCATAGAGAAGATCGACGGGGTCTACTTCCTGGAGCATGGTGTACCGGAGGCGCTCTGGATCCTGAGAGCCAGGAAATTCGGCCCCCTGGTGGTGGGCATGGACAGCCACGGCAAGAGCATCTACGCCGAGATAAGAAAGAGCGCCGATGCCCGCAACAAGGAACTCTACGGCTAGGATCCGGGCTCACCCCGCTTCGAAAAGCGATCAAAAATAAAACGACTTGGACGGCGGCGCGGTCCCTCGCGCCCGGTCCGGGCAGGGAGGTAAGGGCGACATGGAGTACAGGATAGAAAAGGACAGCATGGGGGAAGTCCGCGTCCCCGCCGACAAACTCTACGGCGCGCAAAGCCAGCGGAGCATCGACAACTTCAAGATCGGCCTGGAGAAGATGCCCGAGGAGATCATAAGGGCCTTCGCGATCCTCAAAAAGGCCTCGGCCATAGCCAACAACAAACTGGGCGTCCTCGACGACACCAGGGCGAAGGCCATAACCCAGGCCTGCGACGAGATCCTCGAGGGCAAACATGAGGGCAACTTCGGTCTCGCCGTGTGGCAGACCGGCAGCGGTACCCAGAGCAACATGAACCTGAACGAGGTCATCGCCAACAGGGCCAACCAGATCCTCGGCGACGGCGAGACCAAGGTACACCCCAACAACCACGTCAACAAATCCCAGAGCTCCAACGACACCTTCCCGACGGCGATGCACATAGCGGCGGTCCTCCAGGTCGAGGACCTGCTTCTCCCATCGCTCCGGGAATTCAAAAAGACCCTCGAGGCCAAGTCCAGTCAGTACAAGGACCTGGTGAAGACCGGAAGGACCCACCTTCAGGACGCCACCCCTCTCACGCTGGGGCAGGAGATAAGCGGCTGGGTCAGGATGCTCGAGCGCTCCGAGGAGATGCTGACTTCCAGCATCGAGTACCTCAAGGACCTGGGGCTCGGCGGCACGGCGGTGGGCACCGGGCTCAACGCAGCCGAGGGTTATGACGTAGAGGTGGCCGCCCAGATCGGCGCCCTGACGGGAAAGAAATTCAAGACCGCCGTCAACAAGTTCCACTCCCTGACGAGCAAGGACGAGGTGGTCTTCGTCCACGGCGCCATGAAAGCCCTGGCCGCCGACCTTCTGAAGATAGTCAACGACATACGCTGGCTGGCCTCGGGCCCCCGTTGCGGCATAGGGGAGCTCATCATCCCCGCCAACGAGCCGGGCAGCTCCATCATGCCTGGCAAGGTGAACCCGACCCAGTGCGAGGCCGTCTCCATGGTGGTGGCCCAGGTGCTCGGCAACGACGTCACCGTGGGATTTGCCGCGAGCCAGGGCAACTTCGAACTCAACGTCTACATGCCCGTCATGATATACAACTTCCTCCAGTCGGGAAGGCTCCTGGCCGACGCCATGAAGTCCTTCAACGACCACTGCGCCGCAGGGCTCGAGGCCGACGAGGAGAAGGTCACCCACTTTGTGCAGAATTCCCTCATGAACGTCACGGCGCTCAACCCCTATATCGGCTACGACAAGTCCGCCGAGATAGCCAAGAAGGCCCATAACGACGGTTCCACCCTCAAGGAAGCCGCCCTGGCCCTGGGTTACCTCAGCGCCGAGGAATTCGACCGCTACATGGACCTGAAGGCCATGTGCGCCCCGAAGACGGTCAAGGTGAAGTAGGCAGGCTCTGGGGCTGGGAAGTACAATAACGGAACGGACAGGCCCCTCCCGCCGAAAGAGGCGGGAGGGGCGTTAACAGGACCGGACGGAACGAACACTAAGGAGGCGTTAAAGTATGCCGAGTAAGGAAGAACTTTTGGCGAAGGCGCAGAAACCGGCGGAGGACGCGATGAAACTTCACCCCTTCTACAAGGGGAAGATGCAGACGGCGCCCAAATGCTGCATCAGGGACATAGGCGATTTCGCGATCTGGTACACCCCGGGTGTGGCCGCGCCCTGCAAGGCGATAAAGGAGGACGTGAACCTCTCCTACGAATACACCAACCGCGGCAACATGGTCGCCGTGGTCAGCGACGGCACGAGGGTCCTCGGTCTGGGTGACATTGGGCCCGAGGCGGGTATGCCGGTCATGGAGGGCAAATCGCTTCTTTTCAAATACCTGGGCGGTGTCGATGCCGTGGCCATCTGCCTGGACACGAAGGACCCCGACAAGATCATCGAGGCCGTAAGGCTTTTGGCGCCGTCCTTCGGCGGCATCAACCTCGAGGACATATCGCAGCCGAAGTGCTTTTACGTACTGGACGAACTGCGCAAGGACTGCAAGATCCCCGTATGGCACGATGACCAGCAGGGCACCGCTGCCGTCAACCTGGCGGGCCTTTTCAGCGGTTTGAAGTTAACGGGCAAGAAGATCGACGAGGTCAAGGTGCGTTTCTTCGGCGCCGGGGCGGCCAGCATAGCCACGGCCAGGATCCTCATCAGCGCCGGCGTGAGTCCTGAGAACGTGATCATGGCCGATAGCAAGGGGACGCTTCACAAGGGGCGCACGGAACTCAAGGACATCCCCTACGACGTGAAGTGGCACTTCGCGCAGACCACCAACCCCGAGGGGATCCAGGGTGGCCCCGAGGTTCTTTTCAAGGACGCCGACGTGGTCTACTGTTACACGAAACCCGGCCCCGACGTGGTCAAGAAGGAATGGGTCCGATTGATGGCCAAGGATGCCATGCTCTTCGCCTGCGCCAACCCGATCCCCGAGATCTGGCCCTGGGACGCGAAGGAAGCGGGGGCCCGGATAGTGGCCACCGGAAGGTCTGACTTCCCGAACCAGATAAACAACTCCCTCGGTTTCCCGGGCATCTTCAGGGGCACCCTTGACGTGCAGGCCACGACCATTACCGACGAGATGTGCATTGCCGCAGCCGAGACCCTTTCGAAATGCGCCGAGAAGAAGGGCCTTAGCGAGGACTACCTGATCCCGACGATGGACCAGTCGTGGGTATACCCCGAGGTGGCGGCCTCGGTCGGCATGAAGGCCATTGAGCAGGGCATAGCCCGCAAGGTCATGACTAGGGATGAACTTTTGGAGATCGCCACCGAAAAGATCCAGTACGCCCAGGACATGACGGCCTGCCTCACCGAAAATAAGTTCATAAAGTTACCCTAGCGATTAAGGCATACCTGCGGGGCTACGGCGCCCAATTGGCCGCAGCCCCGCTGGCTGGCTAGAACGTGGCTGCCCCCTTCGGGGTCAAGGGGCGAGGGAGCGCTTCCAGGTGGGAAGGTCATGGTGTTGTCCCCGTTTCTATATAGAATAGAACCCATGCCCAAATTTCACCCGGGGAGAAGAGATCAAATGTTCAAAGCCGCGAAAGGGACAAGGCTCTACGAGGATATTGTCAACCAGGTCAAATTATTGATCCAGGACGGTGTGCTGGGGCTCGGGTACAAATTGCCCTCAGAGCCGGAGCTGGCCGAAAAATTCGGCGTCAGCAGGGTCACCGTAAGGGAAGCTATCAGGATCATGGAAATACTGGGGATGGTAAAAACCTTCCGGGGGAAAGGGACCATCGTTATAGCCGCATCGGCCGAGGACGCCAAGAAAAGATTCTCCATGCTTTCCCTCTGCAGGACCAGGGACCTTACCAACCTTCACGAAGTCCGGGGGATCGTCGAACCCGAGGTGGCCGCCCACGCGGCCCGGGACGCCGCCGGGGATTCCATTGCCCGTATGGAGGACTCCCTCCGGGAGATGATCCAGGATATCGAACAGGGCGGAGTGGGCATTGAAGGGGCCGTAAAATTCCATTACGAGATCATCCGTTCTGTCAAGAACGATATCCTTTCAAACCTTATGGGATCCATCATGGCGATGATCGAACAATCCACCCACATCACGCTGAACCTGCTCGACAGGCCTCGGGTCTCCTACCAGGAACACAGGGAGATCTTCGAGGCTATAAAAAGGCGCGACCAGGACGGCGCGAGGAAAGCGATGAGAAAACACCTCCAAAAGGTCAGCGACCAGCTGGGGCTTCCGGAGTGAAAAGTGACCCCCAACTTGTAGGACAAGCAGTCAAAGATTGTGGTACCATATTTCCAATTTGCGGTACCAATCGATGAAGGGTGGGAGCGACTGTGGGAGCACATGTGATCGACAGCCTTTTGTTCCAGGATCTTTTCGGGACCGAAAGGATGCGCGAGATCTTCAGCGACCAGAACATGGTCCAGAAATGGCTTGACGTGGAAGCCTCCCTGGCAAGGGTCCAGTCGGAAATGGGGATCATCCCCAAGGAGGCCGCCGAGGAGATCATCAGGAAAGCCAAGGCGGAACTCATGGATTTCACCGAGATGAAAAAGCAGGTCGACATCACGGGGCATCCCATCGTCCCTCTCCTGAGATGCCTGAAAGACGTCTGCGAGAACAACGCCGGTGAATACTCCCATTGGGGTGCCACCACGCAGGACATCATGGACACGGGCATGATCCTCCAGGTGAGGGAGGCCTACGGTGAGATCTACCCCAAAACGAAGCAACTGCACTCGATCCTCTGCGGTCTGGCGCGCAAATACCGGGACTTGACCATGGTCGGCCGCACCCATGGCCAGCACGCCCTGCCCATTACACTGGGCTACAAGATCGCCGTTTGGGTGGCTGAACTCGGGAGGAACATTGAAAGGCTGGAGCAGTGCAGCGAAAGGCTGTTCATGGGCCAGTTCTCCGGGGCTGTAGGGACGATAGCCTCCCTCGGCAAGGACGGCCTCGAGGTCCAAAGGAGGCTCTTGACCGACCTGGGCCTGGCCGTACCGCCGATCTCCTGGCATGCCTCGCGGGATACGGTGGCGGAGTACGTTTCCGTGCTTGGGCTGCTTTCATCGACGCTGGGGAAAATGGCTAACGAAGTGATCACGCTGCAAAAGACCGAATGCGGCGAGCTCGAGGAACCCTTCAAGATGGGGAAGGTCGGCAGTAGCACCATGCCCCACAAGAGGAACCCCATGTACTCGGAGGGGGTCGTAAGCCTTTCCAAGATAATCCGTTCCACAGTGCCGTTGGCCATAGAGAGCATGGTGACCGAACACGAAAGGGATATGAGGCCCTGGCAGGCCGAATGGGAATACATAGGTAAGGTCTCGAACATGACCGATGCCGCGTTGACGGCTTCCATCCACATCTTCACCGACCTGATCGTCCGCCCCGACAATATCGAGAGAAACCTTTACATGCTCAAGGGCCTGATGCTTTCCGAGGCGGTGATGATGAAGATGGGCCAGCGCATAGGGCGCCAGGAGGCCCACGAGATCGTGTACGAGGCGGCCATGAAAGCCTTTGAAAAGGGCCTGCCCTTTAAAACGGTGTTGCTCGAGGATAAAAGGGTCCTGGACAATTTCAACGTCGATGAGATCGACGCGGTCCTGGATCCCCATAACTATACCGGTTCTGCCGGCTGTTTCGTCGACAGGGTCGTCGGACCGTCGGGGAAATGCTGATCTTCAGCAAGTCGTATCTCAATCTGAGAGGGAGGGAAGTAGGATGCAGATAAGGATGAGGAGTATCGGGTTGGCTTGTTTGGTGGCGTTGCTGGTTTTCGTCGGGGCGGGTCCCAGCCTGGGAGCCGAGACCTATACCTTCCAGCTGGCGCATGAGATGTCGGCGGGGCACCCCTATGACCTCGGGGCGCACAAGTTCGATGAGTTGTTGAGAGAAAAGACGGGCGGGAAGGCCAAGGTCGAGGTGTTCCCCAGCGGACAGCTCGGTACCCAGAAGGATACCGCGGAAGCCTGCGCGATGGGCGGCCTTGATTTCGCCATGGCTATGACATCGATCCTGGAGAAATACGACCCAAGGTTCGAGGCCATTTCACTTCCCTTTGTCTTCCGGGACTGGGACCACGTTTTTAAAACGGTCGACGGTGAGGTCGGGGAAAAGCTGAATTCCTTCATCAAGCCGAAGGGCATCGTCATTGTGGCCTACTTCCTCAACGGTGACCTCCACCTGACCTCCAGAATCCCCATCAAGGGTCCTGAGGACATGAAGGGCATCAAGCTGCGGGTACAGCAGGCCAAGACGATGATCGAGTTCGGCAACGCCCTCGGAAGCGTGGTGAGCCCCATGCCCTACGGCGAGATCTTCACCGCTCTACAGCTGGGCACCATCGACGCCGAGTGTCAGAACCTCAACAACGTTCTCTTTGACAAGCACTACGAGGTGGCCAAGTTCATCAATGAGTCCACCCCCTTTTACTACCTCGAGCCGCTCCTGATGAGCCGGGATGTGCTGGAAAGCCTGCCCGAGGACATCCAGAAAGCAGTATTCGAGGCCGCGAGGGAAGCGGCAGAGTGGCAGCGGCAATTCTACCTGGATAATGTGAACAAGGAGTTCATTCCGCAGCTGAAGGCCCATGGCGTCACCTTTACGCCCTCCCCCCAGGAGGTCTGGAAGGAAGCCCTGGATAAAGCCGGGTACTACGACCTGTTCAAGGAGCATCAGGAGCTGATCGACGCCATCGTCGCCGTAAGATAAGATAATCGATCACCCGGGATCATTGGGGGGCGGTAACGCCCCCCTTCTTTCCCAGGTGAAAGGGGGTAGCTTTTTTGTTTCACAATCTTTCAGAGGCTATTGGGATCTTCCTGGAAAAGTTCTTCGTCCCCTTTTTGATGATGTCCCTTTTCGTCCTGGTGTTTTTCCAGGTCCTGAACAGGTTCCTTCTTCACATACCCGTAGCCTGGACCGAGGAATTCGGACGCTATGCCTTCGTGTGGGTGTCCCTGCTGGGGGCTGCTGAAGCCGCCCGAAAAGGGGAGCACCTGAACGTCACCTTCTTCCAGGACCTCGTGGGCGGGGCCGGGAAAAAAGCCATGGTAGTGATCAGCGAATTGCTTTCCCTGGCCTTTTTTGGCTTCCTTGTCTACCAGGGCTTCTCCTGGACCCTAAGGAACGGCTTCAAGGTCATGGCGGACAGCTTCCGCCTCCCCATGTTCTATATCCAGGTCATTGTCCCGATATCGGCCACTTTCGTCGTACTTTTCATTGCTGACAGGCTTTTCTATCACTTGATGGAGGGCCGGAAGGAGGTGGGGAAATGATCCTTGTCATGCTGGTGGTCCTTTTCCTGAGTTTGGCCGTCGGCGCGTCGATCGCCACTTCACTTGGATTGACGGCTATCACCTATTTCCTCACCGGTGGCGGCACACGGCTATTGTTCCTTATCCCCCAACGATTTTTCGCGGGGTGCAATTCTTTCGAGTTAATAGCCATACCACTTTTCGTCCTCGCCGGCGATCTCATGCTGGAGGGACACATCTCAAAAGCCCTGGTCAACCTCGCGAAAAGCCTTGTAGGCTGGATGCAGGGAAGCCTAGCGCTGGTCACAACCCTGGCCTGCATGTTCTTCGGGGCCGTCTCAGGGTCGGGCCCGGCCACCACTTCGGCTATCGGTTCGATCGTAGCGAAACCCATGGAAGAGGAACGCTACCCCAAAAGTTATACATCGGCGGTGCTGGCCTGTTCCGGCCCACTGGGGTCGCTCATACCCCCCAGCATACTGATGGTGGTTTACGGGGCTGCCACAAATACATCCATCTCCAAGATGCTGCTGGCGGGCATCGGGCCTGGCATTCTTTTCGGCGTTATCTTCATGGCCTACGAAGGGTACGTCGGCAGAAAGAAAAAGTATGGGAAAGTCGCGCCCTTCTCGGTGCAGACCCTTTTGTCCTCCCTGAGGGAAGGGGTCTGGGCCCTTATGGCCCCGTTGATCATTCTGGGGGGTATCTATGGCGGGATATTCACCCCTACGGAAGCGGCGGCTGTAGCCGTCTTCTATAGCCTTTTCGTGGGCATGTTCATCCTGAAAAAGATCACCTGGCGCACATTGCCGGGTATCCTTTATAGGAGTTCCGTCACGACCGGCGTGATAATGGTGGTGGTGGGGACCGTGGCGGCCTTCGGTTACGCTATTACCAGGGCGGGGATCCCCCAACAGCTCTCCCTGGCGGCCACGAGCCTGGTCAAGACCCCCCTTGTCTTCCTGATCATCGCGCAGGTCATCCTGCTGGTAGCCGGGATGTTCATGAACGGCTCCGCCGCGATACTGCTGCTGGCGCCACTCCTCGCCCCGACGGTGATCCAGTATGGGATCGACCCGGTCTTCTTCGGGGCGGTCATGGTGGCTAACCTCGCCATCGGGATGTACACGCCGCCGGTCGCCGTCTGCTCCTACGTGGCGAGCAGGATCACGGGGGTCTCCTTTGATGAGACGAACAGGGCCCTTGTGCCGTTCCTCATCCTTTCCCTGGTCGCTCTCGCGCTGTTGCTGGTCTTCCCCCAGGTGATCATGTTCATTCCCAACGCCCTTTTGTAGCGGGGCGCGCTCAGGACAGGGCGAGGGGGCAGGTGATACTTCAGTGGACGAGGCTTGGGTCAGGCAGAAGGTAGACCATTGCTTTTGGGTGGAAAAGATTAACTGAGCGATGGTGACGCTGAAACTTCTGGCAGAAGTTCACCACGTGAAGTTGGAAGACCAGGTGATGAAGGCGGCCCTGGGCATGAACGGGTCCGGCAGGTATGGCGCCCAGTGCGGCCTTGTCGAGGGGATGATAATGTTCCTGGGCATCTGGGGCGACCTCAAGGGTTATTCCTACGGCCGGATACAGATGATCTGTAACCTCTACGCGGAGAAGTTTGAAAAAACCTTCGGGAGCCTGACCTGCGGCCGCTTGAGGCCGGAGGCGGAAGCTACGGCGGAGGATCCGGCTCACGCGTGCCGGGAACTGAAGGTGAAAGCCCTCCTGATGGACCTGGCTTTCCTGGATATAATTGAGGCCATTGTCGGGTTTTAAAGCTGCATGGACGAAGCGCCGGCAATACCATTACATTATTCTGGAGGAGCACCTTGAGTTATCTCACAAGCCTGGCCAATGATGGGGTCTTCGTTTCAAGCGTCGTTGTCATCTCGGGGTTATTGATAGGGCAGATTCAGTACAGGGGAATAAAGCTCGGGACCTCCGGAACGCTTTTCACAGGTCTTCTAATGGGTATGGCCGGTTTCACCGTCCCGGAGTCGTACTTTTCGTGGAACCTCGTCATTTTCGTGGTCTCTGTAGGTTTGCTGTCATCGGAGGACGCCCTGGAAGTGTTCAAAAGGTACGGGCTCCGGTTCATATTCCTGGGCGTCGTAGCGACCTTCGTCGGAGCGCTGGTCACCTTCCTTCTCGTAAAGGTCCTCGGGGGATCCTCCATGGATCCCCTCCTTTTGGCCGGCGCCTACACCGGTGCCCTGACCAGTTCGCCGGGACTTGGCGCCGCACTGGAAGCGACGGGATCGAGCCCGCTGGTGACGATAGGCTATACGGTGACGTATCCCTTCGGGGTCGTAGCGGTGGTCATCTTCATCCAGATCGCCGCTGCGTTGTTCAGGATCGACCTCAAGGAAGAAAAGGCCCGGCTGGAAGGGGTTCTTTCGGATTACAAGAAACCTCCCGAGGATGAAAGCCGGGGATCTTCAAAGTCCTTCTCCCTGGTCTCCCTCGCTCTGTGCATCACGGGCGGGATCATGGTCGGGCGCATAGGGGTACCCCTTCCCTTTATCGGCAATTTCTCCCTGGGGACGACAGGGGGAGCCCTGGTCGTGTCCCTTGTTTTCGGCGCCCTGGGAAGGGTGGGGCCCTTGAATATGCGTATGGACAAGGGGATCCTGGCCGCCCTCCGTTCCTTCTCGCTGGCTTATTTTTTCGCCACTGTGGGTCTTCAGGCGGGACCTCAGGTGGCGGAGACCTTTGCGGAATACGGGATCCTTCTCATAAGCATAGGTTTCTTCGCCGCGCTGATATCGGAGCTGGTCGCCTTCCTCGTGGGGAGGTACCTCCTCCGCCTGAACTGGATCCTCCTGGCCGGCGCGATCTGCGGCGCCATGACGAGCACGCCGGGGCTCGGGGCGGCCATAGACGCCACTGGGAGCGAGGACTGCGGGGCTGGATACGGGGCGACCTACCCCTTCGCCCTGCTCTGCATGGTCCTGTTCACGAAGTTGCTGGTCAGCACTTTCCGTTAGTTTGAATTGCCGGGAAAAGCGCCCCGGCGGGTTGAGGGGAACCTTGTAAAACCGGTCAACCGGGGGCGGCTTTAGCGAGGGGGGAAGGGGATCATTCATACCGACGTAGTCGTGATCGGTTCCGGGGGAGCGGGCCTTACAGCGGCCATCTCCTCGGCGGAGGAAGGTTGTTCCGTTACTGTCCTGAGCAAGACCGCTACTGGGGCGGCTTCCGCCACGTCCTATTCCAGCGGTTTTTTCACCTTTCCCGATGAAGATCTCAGCGCGGGTGAATACAGGGATCTTGTCAGGGGAGTCGGAAAGAATCTCAGCAGGGAGGATCTCCTGGAGGCCCTGGGGGAGCAGGCCCGTGATTGCCTGCTTCAACTGCGTTCCTGGGGCGCCACCCTCCGTTTTCTCGGCGGCGGGCACGCGACGGTGATCGACTCGGCACGGGTACCCATGACCAGCGGCTCCGGCCTTGTGTCGGAACTCAGGGAGATCGCCTCCGATAAGGGTGTCACCTTCCTCGAGAATGTCTTCGTCACCCGGCTCCTGGTCGAGGGAGGCAGGGTCTTCGGCGTGGATTACCTGGATTGGACCACGGGTGAGGCCGGCAGGCTTTTCAGTAAGGCCGTGATACTCGCCACCGGGGGAGCAGGCCAGATCTTTCTGAGGAACGACACTCCAGCCAGGGTGACCGGCGACGGGTACGCCCTCGCCCTTGAGTCCGGCCTGGCCCTCGAGGACATGGAGTTCATCCAGTTCTACCCCCTGGGTTTTGATGAGCCCCGTTTCCCCTGCTGGATGATAAGACTCCCCGTCCTGGACCTGGCCCGCCTGACCGACGGGTCGGGAAGGGAGTTCCTCCGGGAGGAGATGAAGGCGAGAGGCCTCCGGGACGGAATGGCCGTGAGCCTCTTCGCCAGGGATATGGCGGCAAGGCTCATCCAGGAAAAGCTGGCCGACGGCGGCGAGGTCCTGCTGCACCTGGAGGATATCGAAAGATCCCGCTGGGGTGAGTGGGACCTCAGGAAAAGCCTCGGCTGTTACCCGCACGGGGTCACTCCCTGGGAATACGGCCCGGTCCACGTAAGCCCCCTGGCGCATTACTTCAGCGGGGGTGTTGCCATCGACGCCCGGGCGTCGACCTCCATCGAGGGGCTTTTCGCAGCCGGTGAAGTGACCGGGGGGGTGGACGGCGCGAGCAGGGTCGGGGGCAATGCCCTGACTGGGATGGTTTTTTCCGGCATCACGGCCGGGAGGGGAGCGGCCCGGCTCGCCCTCTCCGCCTCACCGCGCCCCTTCAAACCAGGCGAAGGGCCGCAAAAAAGCGGGTTCACCCGGGGACGTGGCCCTTCCCCCAGGGCGCTGAAGGGCGAGATCAAGAGGCTCAACCAGGAATGCCTGGGTCCCTTGAGAGAAGAAGGATCGATCCTGAGAGGCCTCTCCACCCTTGAGGAGTATCGACGATCGCTCCCGGCTATGACAATAGAAAAGCCGACCGATCTGCTCGAGGCCCTTGAGTTGAGGAGCATGATCCTCGCCTCCCTCGCGGTGGGCTATTCGGCCCTTTCAAGGGAGGAGAGCCGCGGCGTCCATTTCAGGACGGACCACCCGAGAGAAGTGCCCGGGTTTGAAAGGCCCCAAGAGGTGAGGATCGAAGGGGGACGATTCGTCACCCGCTTCAAGGACCGGTAACCTGAAAAGGGCTTGCCGTTTCTAAGTATGGAAAGGGGTGTTTTCCATGACCGTCCCTGAAAAGGGAATAAGCAGAAGATGCGCGGAATTCGTCACGTCCCTTGATCATTCCGACCTGGGCCGGGAAACGGTCTCGGTGACAAAGAAATGCATCGTGGACTGGCTCGGGTGCGTCCTGGGGGGGGCCTCCACACCCGCCGCGGGGATCATCAAGGGCGTTGTAGATGAAATGGGCGGGCGGGAGCAGGCCACCATGGCCGGGTATTTTTCGAAGACCTCCGTACTCCAGGCGGCCACGGTGAACGCTTACAACTGCCACATCCTGGAAATGGACGATGTACACAAAAGTGCCGTCGTCCACCCCGCCGCCCCGGTCATCTCGGCCGCCTTCGCCCTCGGGGAATACCTGGGCAGTTCGGGGAAAGAGGTCATCGAGGCCATCGTGGCCGGTTACGACGTGATGATACGGATAGGGGAGGCGGTCATGCCCTCGCACTACGAGATATGGCACTCCACGGCCACCTGCGGCAATTTCGGGGCCGCCGCCTCCTCGGCCAGGCTCCTGAAACTGGACGCCACGCAGACCCTGTACTCCCTGGGCAACGCCGGGACCCAGGCCGCGGGCCTTTGGGAGTTCGCCTCCGACAACGCCATGACAAAATACCTTCACTGCGGGAAGGCCGCCTACAACGGTGTGCTGTCCTCCCTCATGGCCAAAAGGGGCTTCGACGGGGCAACGAGGATCCTCGAGGGCGACCGCGGCTTTTTCAGGGCCTATTCGAGGGAGTCCGATTTTGAAAGGTCTTTCGAGGACATGGGGAGAAAGTACAAGATCGACGAGACGGTCTACAAGCCCTACGCCTCATGCCGCCATACCCACGGTCCGATAAACGGGGTCCTGGTGCTCCGTTCCAGGATGGGTTTTTCCTGGGAGGACGTGGAAAGCGTCACCGTCGAGACCTACGGCACCGCGCTGAAGCTCGCCGGCAACCGGGATCACTCGACACCCCCCGCCGCCAGGTTCAGCCTGGCTTATTGCCTCGCCTCGGCCATCGTTTTCGGTAAGGTGGGGGTTGAGCAGTTCAGGGAGGAGATCCTCGATGACCCGCGTATCACCGCGGTCACCCCGAGGATCAGGATCGAGGCGACCCCCGAGATGGACGCCATGCACCCCGAGAAATGGCCCTCCAGGACGACGGTGAAGCTGAAAAACGGCGACAGCGAGACGCTTTTCGTTGAATATCCCAAGGGCGACCCGGAGAACACTATGACCGACGAGGAGATAAGGGAAAAGTACCTCGCCCTTTCCGCCCTGGCCATTCCAGAAGAAAAGGCCCGCCTCCTACTCGACCGGTGCTACTCCATCGAAGAGCGGGAGTCCATGGCGGATTTCTTCCAGGGTCTTTAAGAAACGGCAACCGTAGCGGAAGAAGGGCAGTGTGCCCTTCCCCAGGAAAGGACAGGCAACATCGTCAACTGGAAAGCCCCGGCCCGGGAAGGCCGGGGCTTTATTTTCCCCTCAGATGGTCGACGACGGTGGTGGCACCGCTTTTTTCTACGGACCTTTCCCTTAGGGGCCTGCCAAGTTCCGAGCGGATGTAGGGGCAGTAAAGGGCCGCCACGGGGTTGTGCCCCAGCTTCCTGTCCTTCACGACCAGGGTCGTCACGGGAGCCCTGGAGTGCTTGTAAAAAAGAGAATCGTGGCCCACGCAAAGTCCGAGGACGATATTGAACTCCGTTCCCTCTTCGGCCAGTATCCTCGCCTGTTCTATGGGATTGCAGGAGACCTTGCCTATCCAGGGCCTTTCAGCCATTCCGAAGGTGGATTTTTCGATGCTGCCGACCTTGCAGCAGACGGAATGGACGTCGAACTCCCCCTCCAGGATCCCCGCGAGGATCCCCGCCTCCTTTATGAAACCCAGGCAAAAGGCGATCCCCAGGGACCTGTAACCCATTCTCCTGGCGAACTCCATCGTTTCGTCGACCCGGCAGGCCTCCCTGTAAAAGAGAGCCTCCACATCGGCCGCGGTCTTGAGGATCTTCCTGTCGACGGGGTCATCGTAGAGGGGGACGCTGCCGGTCTTCCTGCACGGGTTCCCTTCGTAGCAGGGGTTGTCTTTGCAGAGATGGCACTTCATGGAGATCCCTCCGGTAGCTCGAGTTCAATCGCAAAGGGGTCGAAGCCAGGAAGCGGCACAACCGGCTACCGGCCCGATCCTATCCTACCATTTCGCTTTCCGGTGTGTCCTTTCCCGGGGGAAACCATAGGGGCAAGAAGGGTTTTGCAAGAAAAGAAAACCAAAAACTGGCGGAGGGCAGAGGATTCGAACCCCTGGAGACTTGCGCCCCTGCTGATTTCAAGTCAGCCGCCTTCGACCACTCGGCCAGCCCTCCGACGGCAATCAATTATAATGAATTCTGCTAGAATAAGCCAACGAACTGCCGGGTGCGTATCGAGACTGAACGGAAGCGGAGGTGTCATCGATGAAGTTGATCCGTGCCGCTGTTTTACCGATGATACTGGCCACGGCTCTTTTGCTGGTATCGGGCGCCGCCTTTGCCCAGGGGGGTTGCGGGGTGCCGGGCGAACTGAAGGTCGTACTGACGGGGGCGGAATGGGAGTTCGACCTAAAGACGGGGCGTCTTTCCGGCGAGGCCGTCGTGAAGAACGTCTGCGACGGCGATGTCGTCGCCCCGGGCATTTTGGTGGGCATCTACGGGGTTAATGGTGAGATGGTGAACAACCTGGCCCAGAGGGGCACCGAGATGAGGCTTGCCCCGGGCAAGTCCGTCAAGGTGAAGTTCCGTATCGATCTGAAGGAGGCTCCGGCCTCGCTCATGTTCACGCCCTTCGAGGGCATGACGAGCACCTGAGGCTGATTTTCCGCCCCGCGTCGCGGGGATTGTTCAAAAGACGTACGGTGTCCAGCGCGATATCCGGGATTCGAGGGCGGTGGCGGCCTGTTTCTTGCCCGCCGGATGGCCACCGCCTGCCGGCGTTTCACGGTCCTGGCACCGGAAGGAGGCTTACCCCATGAAAATGGAAGAGATCATAGAAAAGTACGTCTGCTCCCCCTCCACGGTGGCCGTAGCCGGCGCCTCGCCCAAGGAGGAGCGGGCCGTCCACGGCGTCATGGAGTACTTGAAAGAGGAAGGCTTCAGGCTCTTCCCTGTCAACCCTTCTTACGCCGGAGAGGATATCCAGGGCCTCCCCTGCCTTGGCTCCATAACGGAGGTCGGCGAGAAGTTCGACATACTGGGGCTTTTCATATCCCCCGACCGGCAGCAGCCAGTGCTGGAGGACCTCGATAAGCTGGGATACAAACCCATAATATGGATGCAGCCCGGGGCCGAGAACGACGTGGCCGAGGCCGCCCTGAAGGCCCGAGGTTACGAGGTGGTGAAGGGTGCCTGCCTGATGATGGTCCACGAGGTCTACTGCGAGAAATGAAGAAAAAAGCGGCCCTTGCCGAGAAAGGAAAAAACGCGGGAGGTATTGACCTTCGGCCGAAAGAGTTGTATCCTCTTCATGGAAGTTAGGTTAGCCTAATAAAAAGAGATCCGAGGCGATACCAATGACAGAAAGACAGGTCTACATGGACCATTCGGCCACGACGGCCGTCGACCGGGGCGTACTCGAAGCGATGCTCCCCTTCTTTTCCGAGGAGTACGGCAACCCGAACAGCCTCCACGCCTGGGGGAGAAGGGCCCGGAAGGCCGTCAACGAGGCCAGGGAGAAGGTCGCCGCCCTGATCGGGGCCGACGCCTCCGAAGTGATATTCACCGGCGGGGGGAGCGAGGCCGACAACCTCGCCATCAAGGGAAGCACGTCAATGCGCAAAGACAAGGGGCGCCATGTGATAACCACCGCCATCGAGCACCACGCGGTGATGGACGCCTTCGGGTGGCTCGACAAGCAGGGTTTCGACGTCACCGTTCTGCCCGTGGACGATAATGCCCTGGTCAGTGTGACGGAGCTGGAAAAGGCGATCAGGCCCGACACGATCCTTTTCTCCATGATGTTCGCCAACAACGAGGTCGGCACGATCCAGCCCGTGGCCGAGGCGGCGAAGATATGCCGCGACAGGGGCATCCTTTTCCACGTCGACGGGGTCCAAGCCGCCGGTCATGTGCCCTTTAACGTCCGGGACCTGGGCGTCGATATGCTGACCATGTCGGCCCACAAGATGTACGGTCCCAAGGGAGTAGGGGGCCTCTACCTCCGCAAGGGCGTCAGGGTCGAGCCGATCGTGCACGGCGGGGGACAGGAGCGGGGCCTCAGGTCCGGCACCGAGAACACCGCCGGTATCGTGGGCTTCGGGGCCGCGGCCGAACTGGCCGTGAGGCGCCTTGCCGACGGCTCCATCGACGAGGAGGCCCGCCTCCGCGATCTGCTCATCAAAAGGGTTACCTCTTCGATAGAAGAAGCCTTCCTGACGGGGCACCCCACGCAGAGGCTGCCCTTCCTGGCCAGTTTCTGCATAGGTTCCCTCGAGGGGGAATCGATGCTCCTGCGCCTCGATGCCGCCGGGATCGGCGCTTCCAGCGGGTCCGCCTGCACTTCGGGGAGCCTCGAGCCGAGCCACGTCCTCCTCGCCATGGGCCTCGCCCACGAGGTGGCCCACGGTTCGCTCCGCTTCTCGCTGGGCAAGGATACCACCGAAGAGGATATAGTCTACGTGGCGGAGAACCTGGAGAGGATCGTCGCCGACCTCAGGGCCTTGTCTCCGCTATGGAAAACCAGGGGGTGAAGCCATGTACACCGAAAAAGTGATGGAACTCTTCATGAACCCCAAGAACGCCGGCCGGATGGAGGATCCCGACGGCGTGGGAGAGGTGGGCAACCCCCGGTGCGGGGATATCATGAAGATCTATATCAAGGTCAAGGACGACCGGATCGCCGATATTTCCTTCGAGACCTTCGGCTGCGCATCAGCGATAGCCTCCAGTTCGATGGTCACCGAGATGGTCAAGGGGCTCACCCTGGACGAAGCCCTGGCCATATCCAATAAGGATGTGGTGAACGCCCTGGGGGGCCTCCCCCCTCAGAAAGTCCACTGCTCGTTGCTGGCCGAGGAGGGCATCCAGGCCGCCATCGAGGACTACCGGGCGAAGCAGAAAGCCAAGTCCGGCGCCGCCGCACCGAAGTCCTGAGAGACCCACGGGGCAGCAGCAGACCCTTAAGTGATTTTCGTGAAGCCTGAAGGGCCCGTTATCGGGCCCTTTTGTTTTTCCCTGCTCATGACCTATACTTTTTTGGGAAGTTTGCCTAAAGGGAGGCGGGGCCATGGGGCCCGTCGTCACGACGGTCATCAGGGTGAGGTACGGCGAGACGGACCAGATGGGGGTCGTTTATTACGGCAACTACCTCTCCTGGTTCGAGATAGGGAGGACCGAGTTCTGCCGGTTCCTTTCAACCCCCTACAGCGAATGGGAGGAACAGGGGTTCTTCCTGCCGGCGGTGGAAGCCTACGTGCGGTACAAGAACCCCCTGAAGTATGACGAGAAGGTCCATATCAAGACGAGCATCCGGGAGGTGACCTCGCACAGCATCACCTTCGGCTATACCGTGACGTCAGAAGAGCGCAACCGCCTGGCGGCGGAGGGGTGGACCAGGCACGCTTTCTGCGGGCCCGACGGTCGGCTCCTCAGGGAACCGGAACCCTTTTACGGCTGGTTGAAGGAAATATCCAGATCTTCATCGGAAGAGGTGGTTGAACGTGGGCAATAAAGCGATCCTCCTTGGCAACGAGGCGATCGCCCGGGGCATCGTCGAGGCCGGCTGCGAGGTGGCCGCCGCCTACCCGGGCACGCCGTCGTCGGAGATTCTGCCCGCCGTCGCTAAGTGGGCCGACGACCTGGGTACCAAAACCGTAGTCGAGTGGGGGGCCAACGAGAAAGTTGCTTTCGAAATGGCCGCCGGGGCTTCTTTCGCAGGGAAGCGCTCTTGCGCGGTCATGAAGCAGGTCGGGCTTAACGTGGCTGCGGACCCTTTCATGAGCGTGGCCCACTTCGATATAAAGGGCGGGTTCCTGCTCGTGGCCGCCGACGATCCGGGGCCCCACAGCTCCCAGACCGAGCAGGACAGCCGGTTCTTCGCGATGTTCGCCAAGATCCCCTGCTTCGATCCGGCGACGGCCGTTGAGGCGAAGGAGATGGTCTTCGATGCCTACGACCTCTCCGAGAGGCACAGGGTGGTCACTATGCTGCGCCCCGGCGTGAGGGTCGACCACTGCCGCCAGGCCGTGGAGCTGAAGGACGTGATCGAGATCTCCAGGCCCGCTTCCTTCGAGAAGGACCCCAAGCGCTGGGTGTGCCTGCCGGCGATCGTCAGGGTGAGCCACCCACGGCTCAACGCCAAGCGTGAGGCCATCCGCGAGGAGTTCGAGACGGGGTACCCGCGGTACAACTACGAGGTGCCCTCGAAGAAAAAGGCCAGGCTGGGGGTCATCGCCGGGGGCGTGTCCTTCGCGATAGTCATGGATATACTCAAGGCCTGGGGCTCCGAGGACGTCTCGGTGCTGAAGATAGGGACCCCCCACCCGCTCCCGCTCAAAATGGTGGAGGACTTCATCTCGAGGCACGATAACGTGCTCATCCTCGAGGAGACCTACCCTGTCATCGAGATGCAACTCAATGACCGGACCAGGGTCAAGGGGAGATGGAACGGCTGGGTTCCCGGCGCGGGGGAACTGCTGCCGGAGGTGATCGAAGGGATCCTTTGCAGGGCCCTGGGCGAGGAGCCTCCCGTGGGAGCCCCGGAAGAACTCAGGAAGGCCGCCGAGGAACTGGGCATCACGCCCCGGAAGCCGATGCTCTGCCCCGGTTGCCCCCACAGGGCGAGTTTCTTCTCCATCATGCAGGCCCTGCCGAGGGCCAAGACCATATACCCCTCCGATATCGGGTGTTACACCCTCGCCGTGAACCAGGGCATGGTCGACTCCGTGGTCGATATGGGCGCTTCCATAACCCAGTCCTCGGGTCTTTTCATGGCCTACAGGGCCGACGGCAAGGAACAGCCCATCGTGGCCACCATCGGGGATTCCACCTTCTTCCACATGGGTCTCCCCGGCCTCGTCAGCGCCGTCTACAACAGGCACGCCTTCGTCCTGGCCATACTGGACAACAGCCTCACGGCCATGACGGGCGGCCAGTCCCACCCGGGCATCGGCGACAAGTTGAGGAAAGGTGAAGCGGGGCGAAAAGTCGACCTGGAGGGAGCCGTCAGGGGATGCGGCGTCAACTGGGTCAGGACCACCGAGGCCTACGATATCTCGGCTTCGAGGGTTCTCGTCAAGGAGGCGTGGGAGCACGCCAGGACCCACGGTGAGCCGGCGGTAGTCATCTTCCGCCACCCCTGCATACTGCTCCGGCAGAAGCAGGCGGTGATACCCGTCACGGTGGACCCGGAAAAGTGCATCGGCTGCAGGTTCTGCATCGACTTCTTCAACTGCCCCGGGCTGGTCTTCGACGACAAGACCAAAAAAGCCTACATCGATGAAAGGTTCTGCATAAACTGCGGTGTCTGCATAAATGTCTGCCCCCACGGGGCCATCCTCGCTGTGGAAGGGGAGGAAGCCTAGCCATGCAGTACGTTATCGTCGGGATAGGAGGACAGGGGATACTTTTTTCAAGCCGGGTCCTCGGTCACATCGCCCTCTCCAGAGGTGAGGGCGTCATAGGCAGCGAGGTCCACGGGATGGCCCAGCGGGGCGGTTCGGTGATAAGCCACTTCAAGATGGGCGATCACTTAAGCCCCCTGGTCAAGGCCGGCGACGCCGATGTCCTCCTGGCCTTCGACCAGAACGAGGCCGTGAGGAACCTCCACTTCCTGAAGCAGGGTGGGAGCGCCGTCGTCAACACCCACGACCCCTCCTTCCTGGAGAACCCCTCCCTGGGGAAGTGGCTGGCAGAGCGGAAGGTCCAGGTTTACCCCGTAAAGGGTTACGATATCCTTAAAGCCGAGATGGGAGGCCGTTTCCTCTTCCTGAACGTCCTCATCCTGGGTGCTCTTTGCGGCGCCGGGGTGGGGAACGTGACGATCGAAGAAGTGCGCGAAGCGGTCAAGGCCCTGGCTCCATCGAAATTCGTCGATGACAACCTCAAAGCGGTGGACCTGGGCTATGCCGGAACCCATCGATGAGGAAATAGAAGGACCGTCGCGGGGGGCCGGAAAGGGGCTCCCCGCTTTTTGGAGCCCGCGGTCAAGAAGAGCCTTCACCCTGGTGGAGGCCGTCGTGGTGCTCTCCCTCATGGCTGCCCTGTCCCTGACCTTTTACCCGATCATGGCGGGGCTTTTGTCCCAGAGGGCAGGCAGCGAACAGGCGGCCAGGGCCGAGGCCAGGAAACTAACGAGGCACCTGGAGAGGACCCTCATGAGGGCCCTCCTGCACCGCAGGGCTTTTGACGTACAGTATCTGTCGGGTTTCAGGAAGGAATTCCTGGTCCATTGGTACAACCCCTCGGAGTACGAGCGATACCAGACGAATGGCCGGTGCCTAGTTTACTTCAAGTCGACCGCGGCGCAGTCCAAGTGTTATACTCCAACGTGGCATACGATGACCCCGGCTTTCACCCTGTATATCTATACCCCAGGCAAGAAGAAGGTCGCAGAAATAGCCGTGTCGGGCTATTGCTCCGTGAGGCTCACGGAGTTGCCCTGAGGCCCGGCGGGGATTTTTGATTTGGGGGGCTTTATCTTGGCGGCGAAACCTTGGTGGCGAGAGACGATAGAGACCATCCTTTGGGCCCTTGTGCTGGCATTGGTACTGAGGGCGCTGGTGATACAGGCGTTCTGGATACCCAGCGGCTCCATGATCCCGACCCTCCTGCCCCGGGACAGGGTCTTTGTGGCCAAGTTCTGGTACTCCTTCGCGGAGCCGAAGCGGGGACAGATCATCGTCTTCAAGTACCCCCTGGACCCCAAGAGGGACTTCGTAAAGAGACTGATCGGATTGCCCGGGGAGACCGTCGAGATTGTCGAGGGCACTGTGCTGATCGACGGGGAACCCCTCCAGGAGCCCTACGTGAAGAACCATGACAACCTGAGCTTCGGGCCCATGAAGGTGCCCGAGGGACACTACTTCATGATGGGGGACAACCGTCCCCACTCCCAGGACAGCCGTTTCTGGGGTTTTGTCCCGGAGGCGAACATCAAGGGCCCCGCCTTTATCCGTTACTGGCCCATACCCAGGATCGGGGGGCTTTACAAGGAATGACGAGGACCGTGTGGTACCCGGGGCATATGGCCCGGGGTTTGAGGAAACTCAGGGAGCTCTCGGAGAAGCTGGACCTCTTCGTGGAGGTCCGGGACGCCAGGGCTCCCTTTCTTACGGGATCCCCTTTCAGCGGGCAGGTGGCCAAGTTCCGGCCGGTGTGGGTCGTCCTGTCCAAAGTGGACCTGGCCGCCGAAGAAGCCACCGCGAGGTGGCTTTCCTTTTTCCGCGGGCAGGGGAGCCAGGCCTGGGCGATGGACCTGAGGAGGGGGAACGTTTCGCCCCTCCTGAGGGCCGCCGCGAAGCTGAAGCCCGCCTACAGGGAACTGCGGCTGGCGGTGATAGGGATCCCCAACGTCGGCAAGTCGATGCTCCTCAACGCCGTCGTCGGCAAGAGCTCCGCCCCTGTCGGCGGGATCCCCGGGGTCACCCGAGGGGTCGCCTGGTATAAGGGGAAGGGGCTCCTCGTGGTGGACTCGCCGGGCATCCTGGACCCCGCCTCCCACAGGGAGGTCCACCGAAGGCTGGCCTGGCTGGGGAGCAGCAGGAGCGACGTGATAGGCGGCTACGAGGACCTGGCCGAGGGCCTGATCGATTTCTTAAGGAAGTCGTCGATGCTGGAACGGGCCCTGGCCTCGTGGGACCTGGAGCCGCAGGATGAAACCCCCTCGAGCACCCTCCGGAGGGTGGGGCTGAGGTTGGGCTGCCTGGTGAAGGGGGGCGAGGTTAACATGGACCTCGCCGGGAAGCGCTTTATCGAGGCCTTCTCCACGGGCAGGCTGGGGAGGTTCACCCTCGAGGGACCGGGTGACCCGCCTCCTTGGGAGGCGGGACCGTGATAGTGGCGGGTGTCGACGAAGCGGGCCGGGGCCCCCTGGCCGGGCCCGTCGTGGCGGCCGCCGTCGTCCTGGGCAGGGGTGAGGCCGTCCGTCTGTTATCGATGGGTTTGAGGGACTCGAAGGCCCTGTCGGCGGCCTCCAGGGTGGCGATCTTCGCTGAAATATGCCGTATGGGCGTCGCCTGGCGAGCCCAGGCCGCCTCGCACCGCCGTATCGACAGGGACAACATCCTGGCGGCCACCCTGTGGGCGATGAACCGGAGCGTGACCCGCCTTTCGGTGAAGCCCGGCCTGGTGATCGTCGACGGCCCAACCCCCATCCCAGGGCTCGGCATCCCTCAGAGAGCCCTCACCCGGGCCGACGAGTTCGTCCCGTCGGTGGCCGCCGCCTCGGTGGTAGCCAAGGTCCTGAGGGACCGGGTCATGGGGTCCCTGGACAGGCTCTTCCCGTGCTACGGGTTCCTCCGCCACAAGGGTTACGCCACGCGGGAGCACGTGGAGGCCCTTCGCCTCGAGGGCCCTTGCGGGGTCCACCGGAAGAGTTACCACGTAAGGGGCTGGTCCTAGCGTAAACCGCGCCACTTCACAGCGCCGCCCGAGGGGCGGTACCCGTTAGGTCGGAGGGGATGAGATGGCAAAGCATATCGAACTCGGCGCCGCGGGGGAGGCTCTCGCGGCCAGGGAGCTTTCACGGCTTGGCTACAGGCTTGTCGACGCCAACGTCCGGATGAGGATGGGGGAACTGGACATAATCGCCGAAGAGGACGGCGAGATGGTCGTCGTGGAGGTCAGGACGAGGACCATCGGGAGGATGCTCCCCCCGGAGGCGACGGTCGGCCCCTCGAAGATCCGTAAACTCGTCAGGACCGGCACGGCCTACATGGACCGCATCGGCTGGGAAGGCCCCTGGAGGATAGATATCGCCGCCATCACCGTCGGGCCCGACGGAAAGCCCGCGCTGGAGATCTTCCGGGACATCACCGTGGGGATCATCGAACCATGAACGTGGTCAACGGCGTGACCCTCCGGGGCGTCGAGGCCCTGAAAGTGGAGGTCGAGGTGGAGATGACCGGGGGGCTTTTCGCCATATCGGTGGTGGGGCTCCCCGACGCCACAGTGAAGGAGGCCCGCGAGAGGGTCCGGGCCGCTCTGAGGTCCCTGGGCCTTTCCGTGAAGGGCAGGGTGGCCGTCAACCTGGCCCCGGCCGATATCCCCAAGGAGGGGGCCCTGATAGACCTCCCCATCGCCATCGGGATCGCCCACGCCATGGGCGAGGTCCGCGTCGCCAGGCCCACGATCTTCATGGGGGAACTGGCCCTCGACGGCAGGGTCCGGAGGGTCCGGGGCGCCGTCCCTGCGGCGCTGTTGGCCAGGAAGCTCGGTTTTCCCCTTTTCATCCCCGAGGGGAACGCCCGCGAGGTCTCCCTGGTCAAGGGCGTCACCGCCTGGAAGGTAGGGCATATCCGCGACCTCTTCGCCCACCTGCAGGGATCCTCCCAACTGGAGCCCATCACCCCAGGGGAAGAGGCCGAGGAAAACCCTGAACCGGACCCCGACCTCTCCGACATCAAGGGGCAGGCCGCTGCCAAGCGCGCCCTCGAGATAGCCGCCGCCGGCCACCATAACGTCCTTATGACAGGTTCCCCCGGCTCGGGGAAGACCCTCCTGGCCAGGGCGCTCAAGGATATCCTCCCGCCCCTTTCCGACGAGGAGATGATGGAGGTCCTCCTGGTGAGGAGCACTGTGGGCCTCCCACTGCACAGCTCACGCCAGCGGCCCTTCCGGGCCATCCATCACACCTCGAGCACCATATCCGTCTGCGGCGGCGGGACGAACCTCCGGCCCGGCGAGATCAGCCTGGCCCATCGGGGAGTCCTTTTCCTCGACGAGTTCACCGAGTTCAGGCGGGACCTGCTCGAATCCCTCCGTCAGCCCCTGGAGGATGGGTTCATCCCCGTGAGCCGGGCCAGCGGTAGCGTGACCTACCCGGCCAGGGTGCTGCTCGTGGCCGCCTGCAACCCTTGCCCCTGCGGTTTCCTGGGCGACCCCCAGGAGCCTTGCCGCTGTTCCCCCCTGGCGGTGGAACGGTACCGCCGCAAGATGTCGGGCCCCATCCTGGACAGGATCGACCTCCACGTCACCGTGCCGAGGCTGACGCCGGACGAACTGGTGCAGTTTGAGGGGCAGGTGGGGGAGAACAGCGCCGATGTGCGCCAAAGGGTCCTCAGGGCCAGGGAGGTCCAGTGGCGGCGGTGGGGCCCCCTGGGTTTCCAGTGCAACGCGGAACTGCCCGAAAGGGCCCTGAGGAGACAGGTCAAGATAGACGCCGAGGGCAGGCGCTTCCTGAAGGACGTGGCCGGGAGGGTCCGCCTTTCCGGCAGGGGCATCAGCAGGGTTCTCAAGGTGGCGAGGACCATCGCCGACCTCGCCGGCGACGAGGGGCTCACTACGGCCCACCTCGCCGAGGCTCTGGCCTTCAGGGAAGGGGGGGACCTCCCCTGGAACCGTTGAAAAAGGGAATGCTCCTGCTGAACGCCACCGGCGGCTTCGACGCAACGGTCCTCGAGGCCGCCGACGATCACGGGGTCTTCTGGGAGGACATCGTCGCCGGCTCCGGCACTGCCCTGAACGCCCTCGGCGTGAAGGGCGCCCCCAGGGAGGCCTTGCTGGGGCTGGTTTCGTCGGGATGGTGCGACCGGGAGGTCGACCGCTGCGAGAAGAAGGGCATCGAGATCATCTTTTTCGGCGAGGCCCGTTACCCTTCCATGCTGAACGACCTCCGCGACCCCCCTCTCGTGCTCTACGCCAGGGGAAAGGGGCTGCCCTCCGGAGAGCCTGTGGCCGTGGTCGGGACCAGGAAGTGCACTTCCTACGGGTCCAGCTGCGCCTACGACCTTGCCTCGATGCTGGCGGGCGCCGAGGTCACCGTCGTAAGCGGGGGCGCGATGGGGATCGACGGTGCCGCCCACAGGGGGAGCATCGACTCCGGGGGAAGGACCGTCGCCGTCATCGGGACCGGGGCGGATATCTTCTACCCGGCCCAGCACGCCTCACTTTTCGGGGAGATCATGGAAGAGGGAGTCCTGCTGGGCGAATTCCCCCTCGGGACACCCCCCAGGCCGTGGCAATTCCCCCGGCGGAACAGGCTCATCGCCGGCCTGTGCTCGAGGTGCGTCGTCGTGGAGGCGCCCCAAAAGAGCGGCGCGGTCCTCACCGCCCGTCTCGCCCTCGAAACGGGGAGGGAGGTGTGGGCCGTGCCGGGGCGGATCACCGACACCGTCTGCCGTGGTTCGAACGCCCTCATATCCGACGGCGCTATGCCCCTGGTGGACCTCGGGGAGTTCGCCGCCCTCGTCTCGGGGAGGCAGGGTGAACTGTTCCCCCCCATACCGCGGCAGGGCCTTCCCGCCGACTCCCCCCTCACGCCCGAGGAGGCCGAAGTGCTTCGCATCCTGGGCGATCACGGTGACATGACGGTTGACAACATAGCGACGGAAGGTAAAATGAGCGCCGCCGCCGTATTGAGGGTCCTTGGGGTGCTATCGGCCTACGGCCTTGCCGTCCCCAGCGGCCCGGGAAGGTGGGGTTCGAGGGCCGCAAGGGGGGCCTTAGGGGCCCCGGGGGAACAGGAGGAGAGATGATGTCCGTAAGATTCATACCCGAAAGCGAAAGCCGCTTCCTCACTGAGGACGCCCTGGCACTGGCCTATCGTGCCTGCGCCGACGCGAGCCTTTCCAGGGAGGTCGTGGAGGAGACCCTGACCGAGGCGGTCCGCCTCGGCCTGATAGGCGACTTTCCCATCAACGCGGGTCTTTTTGAGTCCCTTTTGTATTCGGTCCACGAAAAGACGAAGGCCCCAGGGCCGAAGGAAATGCCGTTGTGCTGAAGGACGAAGGATCCAGGGTGAAAAGGGCGAGGGCGAAAAAGACCGGCACCGCTCCCTCCCGTAAGCCGGTGAAGGCCGGGACGAAGACGGCCAAAAGGGCGCCCCGAGGCGCCCCCGAACCGGGGCGGACCCTGGTCATCGTAGAATCCCCTTCCAAGGCCAGGACTCTCGGCAAGATCCTCGGCAAGGGTTACGACATCCAGTCCAGCGTGGGGCATATCCGCGACCTGCCCAAGAGCCGCCTGGCCATCGATGTGGATAACGGCTTCGAGCCGGAGTACATCCTGGTCAGGGGTAAGGGGGCTGTCGTCCGGAACCTGAAGGAGAGGGCCTCGGTGAGCGGCCGGGTGCTCATCGCCTCCGACCCCGACAGGGAGGGGGAGGCCATAGCGTGGCATCTCTCCGAAACGCTGGGCGTCGACCCCGGCTCTCCCTGCAGGGTGAGGATGTACGAGATCACCCCGAAGGGCGTCAAGGAGGCCTTTGAGCAGGTCTCCACGGTCGATATGAAGAAGGTCGAGGCGCAGCAGGCCCGCCGCGTCCTGGACAGGCTCGTCGGTTACAAGCTGAGCCCCCTGCTGTGGGACAAGATCAAGAGGGGCCTTTCGGCCGGGAGGGTCCAGTCGGCGGCCCTGAAGATGATCTGCGACAGGCAGGGCCTGATCGATTCCTTTGTCCCCCGGGAGTACTGGCAGGTCACGGTGGCCGCGGCGGCCGAAGGAGGACGGGAGTACTCCCTCAGGGTCGACAGGCTCGACGGCAAGTCCCTCGTTAAGGACGGCCGAACGCTGCTGATCAAGGACGAGTCCTCGGCCGCCGTGATAGAGGAGGAGGTCCGCTCCAACGAGGTCAGGGTGGTCTCCTTCACCCAGAAGGAGGGCACCCGCAAGTCATTGCCACCCTTCAAGACGAGCACCCTGCAGCAGGAGGCGTCCCGGAGGCTCTCCTTCGCCCCCCGGAGGACGATGTTTACCGCCCAGGGGCTCTACGAAGGCGTCCCCATCCCGGGCCGCGGGACGACGGGCCTCATCACCTACATGCGGACCGACAGCCTCAGGGTCTCCGCGGAGGCCGCCGGCCAGGCCAGGGAGTATATAAAGACCGCCTTCGGCAAGGGTTACCTGCCCCCCTCGGCCCAGGTGCACGAGGGCAAGGGCCGTTCCCAGGACGCCCACGAAGCCATAAGGCCCACCGACGTCACCCTCACGCCCGACCTGGTCAGGGAGCACCTGACCCCGGACCAGTACAGGCTCTACGACCTGGTCTGGCGCCGCTTCGTCGCGAGTCAGATGAACCCCGCGAGGATAGCCAGGAGCACCGTGGAGGCCGAAAGCGGGAGGGTGGGGATGAGGCAGTCCGGGGCCTGCGTGGTCTTCGATGGCTGGGGGGCGCTCTGCCCCCTGGACATGAAGGACGAGGTCATCGAACCAGCCAGGGAAGGCGAACTTCTGGAAGTGAAGGGGATAACCAGGGAGCAGCGCTTCACGAAACCACCCTCCAGGTTCACCGACGCCGGGCTCATCAAGGCCCTCGAGGAGGAGGGGATAGGGCGCCCCTCGACCTACGCGACCATCGTCCAGACCCTCTACGACAGGAAGTACGTCGTCAGGGACGAGGACAAGCGCCTCGCCCCAACGCCCCTCGGCCGGATAGTGGACGCCTTCCTGGAGGCCCACTTCCCCGGCATCGTGGACCTGGCCTTCACGGCCGGGATGGAGAACGAACTGGACGAGATAGAGGATAACGGCAGGCTGTGGAGGGACGTGGTCCGCGACTTCTGGACGGGTTTCTCCGCCGCCCTGGAAAAGGCGGCGGCGGAGGCCGAGAAGGTGGCTCCCCCTCCCCCTGAACCGATAGGGGAGGACTGCCCTCTCTGCGGCTCGCCGCTGGTGATCAAGTCGGGGCGTTTTGGCGACTTCATTGGCTGTTCCGGCTTCTCCGACCCGGAAAAAAAGTGCCGTTATACCCGCCCCATACTGAAGACGACGGGCGTGGCCTGTCCCAAGTGCGGCGAGGGCGAGGTCGTGAGGAGAAAAGGCAAGAAGGGGAAGCCCTTTTACGGCTGTTCCCGCTACCCCGAGTGCGACTACGTCTCCTTCACCCCGCCCGGTGAGGGGAGAGGGTCGGGCGGCGGCCCGTCGGGGGTCGCTACCGATGATGAAGAAGGCTCCGACCGATAGGACCGGCGAAGGGGTGATGGTGATCGGGGCCGGCCTGGCCGGTTCCGAGGCCGCCTGGCAGCTGGCCCGGAGGGGCATCTCCGTCACCCTCGTCGAAATGCGACCCCTGAAGATGACGCCGGCCCACAAGACCTCCGGCTTCGCGGAACTGGTATGCAGCAACTCCCTGGGGGCCGACGAAACGACCAGCGCCGGGGGCATACTGAAGGCCGAACTGGACCTCCTGGGGAGTCTCATCCTTGACCAAGCCAGGCGGTCCCGGGTCCCCGCTGGAAAGGCTCTGGCCGTGGACCGGCAGGCCTTCTCGAAAGGCGTGACCGGCGCCCTCATCTCGGAGCCCCTGGTCGCCATCGAGAGGGAGGAGCTCCGGGATATACCCGAAGGTCCGGCTATCATCGCGACGGGCCCCCTCACCTCGGAGCCCCTGGCGGGATCACTTTCCCGACTGGTGGGCGAGAAGCTCTTATCCTTCTTCGATGCCGTGGCCCCCGTGGTGACGGCCGAATCGATCGATATGACCAGGGCCTACCGGGGCGGGCGCCGAGGCCTGGGCGACGACTACATAAACTGCCCCATGACGAGGGAGGAGTACGAGGCCTTCCAGGCGGCCCTCGCCTCGGCCGAGAGGGCTCCGAGGCACGACTTCGAAAAGGACGAACGCTACTTCGAGGGGTGCCTCACCGTGGAGGTCATCGCCTCCCGCGGCGTAGACACGCTGCGTTTCGGCCCCATGAGGCCCGTCGGCCTCAGGGACCCCCGCACCGGTGAAGAACCCTGGGCGGTGGTCCAGCTCCGCCAGGAGAACACCGGGGGCACCCTCTTCAACCTCGTCGGTTTCCAGACGGGCCTCCGGTGGCCCGAACAGGAGAGGGTCTTCAGGATGATCCCCGCCCTCTCCCGCGCCGAGTTCATCAGGCTAGGCGTGATGCACCGGAACGTCTTCGTCGACGCGCCGAAGGTCCTCGACCCCTTTCTGAGGCTGAAGAACCGCGACGACCTCTTCCTCGCCGGCCAGGTGACGGGCGTGGAGGGCTACATGGAGAGCACGGCCATGGGCCTAGTGGCGGCCGTCAACGCCGCCGCCCTCGTCCGGGGCCTGGAGTTCCCGGCCTGGCCGAGGGAGACCGCCATCGGTTCCCTGCTGGGGCACCTATCGGACCTCCAACCGCGGTCGTTCCAGCCGATGAACATCAACCTGGGGCTTTTCCCCTCGCTGCCCGAAAGGGCCAGGAAGAGGACCGAACGGTGCCAGAAGCACGCGGAACGATCCCTGGAGGCCTTGAAGAAGTTCATCGATGAATTACCACCTCTTTTGAGATAAATTCCGACCAAACCGATATCTTCTGAAAATTATGGTTAATCCCCGCCAAAGTGGTAAGATAGGCAGTATGCCAAGGGACGCTGTTTCGGCCTCGATCGACCTTTTCCTCGAGGAAATGGGGTCCGGCAGGGGGAGCTCGAGTCACACCACTCTCAACTATGCCGTGGACCTCTCTCAGTTCGCCGACTATCTGGAGGGCCTGGGCATCGGCGATCCTGTGGGCGTGGAGCCCTCCCATGTCAGGGGTTTTATCCGCGACGTGGTGGGTTTCGGTTACGCCCGTTCCTCGGCGGCCAGGAAACTTTCCGCCATCAAGAGCTGGTTCGGTTTCCTCCAGGAACGGGGCATGATAACGTCGAACCCCGCCGCGGGCATCCGGGGGCCGAGGCTCCCGGGAAGGCTCCCGAGGGCCATATCCAGGGAGGACGTGGAGGTCCTGATCGAAAAGGGCCCCGCCGGGCGAGAGGCCTGCAGGGACAAGGCGGCTATGGAACTCATGTACGGCTCCGGCCTCCGGGTCGCCGAGACGGCGGCCCTCCGGTGGGAAGAGGTCGACCTCGAGGAGCGATGGGTCAGGGTCATGGGCAAGGGCGAGAAGGAACGCCTCGTCCCGATGGGCAGGTTCGCCGTCAAGGCCCTGAGGGAGTGGAAGGCATCCTGCCCGGACCCCTCCGGCCCCGTCTTCCCCGGGAGCAGGGGAGGCCATATCACCGTCAGGACCCTTCACAGGGCGGTCCTGAAGGCTGCCTCCGCGGCGGGATTGACCGGGGTGACGCCCCACGTGCTGAGGCACAGCTTCGCCACCCATATGCTCGAGGGAGGGGCCAACCTGAGGGTACTCCAGGAACTGCTGGGGCACGAAAGCCTCGTGACCACCCAGAAGTACCTGAAGGTCACCATAGAACAACTGAGGAAGAGCTATACCATGGCCCACCCCAGGGCTGGAAGCGGTGATGAGGGCGATGAAGGGGACAACGATACTTTGCGTCAGGAGGGGTAACGTGGTGGCCATGGCCGGCGACGGCCAGGTCACGCTGGGAGACCAGGTCATCAAGGAGGGCGCCAAAAAGGTGAGGCGCCTCTACGATGGCCGCGTGCTCACGGGATTCGCCGGCGGCACCGCCGACGCGATGACCCTCCTGGAGCGTTTCGAGAAGAGGCTGGCCGAGCACGGCGGCAACCTCGTCAGGGCGGCGACGGAACTGGTCAAGGACTGGCGCACCGACAGGGTCCTGAGGCGGCTCGAAGCGATGATGCTCGTGGCCGACCGGGGAACGACCCTTCTTCTGAGCGGCGCCGGCGACATCCTGGAGCCCGAGGGCGAAGCCTGCGCCATCGGCTCCGGCGCCGGATACGCCCTGGCGGCGGCGAGGGCGTTCCTGGAATCTTCCGAAGCCCGGGCCGACGAGATCGCCAGGAGGTCCCTGGTCATCGCCTCCAAGATATGCATCTATACCAACGATTCCATCACGCTGGAGGTGCTCGAGGATTGAGGGAAGGCAGAAGCGAGGCTCTCACCCCCAGGGCCATCACGGCCTACCTTGACCGGTACATCGTGGGGCAGCGCGACGCCAAGAGGGCCGTCGCCATAGCCCTGAGGAACAGGATACGCCGCCTGGAACTGCCCGAGGACGTGGCCCGGGAGATAGCCCCCAAGAACATCCTCATGGTCGGTCCCACGGGGGTCGGCAAGACCGAGATAGCCAGGAGGCTCTCTCAGCTGGTGAGCGCCCCCTTCATCAAGGTCGAGGCCACCAAGTACACCGAGGTGGGCTACGTCGGCCGGGACGTGGAATCCATGATCCGGGACCTCGTCGAGAGGTCCGTCCAGATGGTCAAGCAGCGCAAGATCGAGGAGGTCCGCGAGGAGGCCGCCTCGAGGGCCCGGGAGAAGATCCTCGACGTCCTCATCCCCCCGGTGAGGGTCCAGGAGAAGGTCTCTGACTTCATGCACCTCTTCACGGGGCAGCAGACCGCGAAGGAGGAGCGACTTCCCGCCGAGGAAGAGGAGAAAGCCGAGAAGCAGCGGCTTTCCACCAGGGAGAGGCTGGCCCGCATGCTCGACGAGGGCAGGCTCGAGGCGCGGGAGGTCGAGATCGAGGTGAGCGAGAGCCCCCAGTTCGGCATCCCCATCATGGGCGGCCCCGGCATGGAGGAGATGGGTATAAACCTGGGGGAGATGCTCAGCGGCATGATCCCCAAGAAGAAGAAGCGGCGCTCCGTCACGATCGCCGCGGCCAGGGAGATCCTCGAAGCCGAAGAGGCGGAAAAACTGGTCGACCACGAGGCCGCCGCCCAGGAGGGCCTGGCGAAGGTCCAGGAGGAGGGCATCGTCTTCATCGACGAACTGGACAAGGTCGCTTCCGCCGGGAGCGGCCACTCCGGGCCCGACGTGAGCCGTGAGGGCGTCCAGAGGGACCTCCTGTCCATCGTCGAGGGGTGCACGGTCAACACAAGGTATGGACCCGCCAGGACCGACCATATCCTCTTCATCGCGGCCGGCGCGTTCCACAAGCTGAAGCCCTCGGACCTCGTGCCGGAGCTGCAGGGGAGGTTTCCCCTGAGGGTTGAGCTGGGACCCCTGGGTGAGGAGGACCTCGCCAGGATACTGGTCGAGCCCGAGCATAGCCTGGTGGACCAGTACAAGGCTCTTCTTTCGACGGAGGATGTAGCTCTCACCTTTTCGGAAGAAGCCATAAAGGTGATCGCCTCCCTGGCGGCGAAGATGAACCGCGAGACCGAGGATATCGGCGCCAGGAGGCTCCACACGATGATGGAGAATCTTCTCGAGGAGATCCAGTTCGACGCCCCTGACCTTTCGGGCCGGGGTGTGGAGATCGATGAAGGCCTGGTGAGGGAGAGACTCGAGAAACTGGTGGCCGACACCGATGTAAGGAAGTACCTGCTCTAGCGGAGGAGCTTTTTTAAAAGGCTCCCCACGTTACCGGGAGGGATCATCATGACAATGGACACACCGAAAGAACTGATCGAATCGAGGGCCCCGATCGCCAATCCTTCGGCGATGCAAGACCTGCTCGAGAAGACCCGGGCCGTCAACAGGATCCTCCAGAGCCGCAAGGACCCGGGGACACCGGACTACCAGAGGCTAGCCAGGCTCCTCTGCGAACTGTCGGCGGCGAACGTCTACATCATTAACCGGGAGGGCGTCATCCTGGGCTACTCCTGGGTGAGCGAATACAACTGCCCCATCATGTCGGACCTCCTGGAGACGGGTTCCATGCCCGAGAGCTACACTGAAAAGGTCAACCAGTACCACGAGTCGGAGCTCAACCACACCGACCACGGCCTCTGCGCCTACTCCGACGAGCCCTGTACCTACTCGAACAAGCACGTGGTCTACGTCCCGATCCACGGGGCCGGTGAACGGCTGGGTACGCTCATCCTGGCCCGTTTCGGCTACCCCTTCGACAACCGCGACCTCGTGCTGGGGGAGTACCTGGCCACCGTGGTGGGTCTCGAGATCCTGCACGCCAGGGCGAGGACCATCGCCGACAGGGCCCGGGAACGGCTGGTGGTCCAGATGGCCATGAGGGCCCTCTCCTACTCGGAAGTGGAGTCCATCAGGCAGATCATCAGGGAATTGAAGGGCTCCGAAGGGATAGTAGTGGCGAGCCGCGTCGCCGACAGGGTCGGGGTGACGAGGAGCGTCATAGTCAACGCCCTGAGAAAACTGGAGAGCGCCGGCATTATCGAGAGCCGGAGCCTCGGCATGAAGGGGACCTTCATCAAGGTCCTGAGCCCCCTCTTCCTCGAAGACCTCGGGGTGACGGAACAGTAGTTGAATAGTCCCCGTCACTGCCCATGCCGCAGGTTGCGTATCGCGGCGCACGAAATGATATACTTGACAATGCGGACCGGGCCTGACGGGGCCGGTGTATTCATAGATCATTTTTCAAATATTACGGAGGGGAATACCGGTTGATGACCCATGAGAAAGGCTCCCAGATGACGGAGGTCAAGGTCGGGGATATCGTCACGGGTACAGTGGAACAGATCCTGCCATACGGGGCCTTTGTCAGGCTTTCGACGGGGCAGAAGGCGATGATCCATATCTCGGAACTGGCCCACGAGTACGTCAAGAAGGTGGAGGACATCCTGCGGGTCCAGCAGGAGGTAAGGGCCAAGGTCTTGAAGATCGACGAAAGGGGCCGGATCGATCTCTCCCTGAAGCAACTCCAGGCCCGGCCCGAGCGCCCGAGGCAGCAGAGGGGCGCCCCGTCGGCTGGAGGGGATGATTTCGAGAAGAAACTGGCCTCATTCCTGAAGGCGAGCGATCAGAAATTATCCGATCTGAACAAGAAGAGCAAGGAAGGATCCGGGGGGAAACCGCGGGGGAAAAAATAGGGCGGTGGCCGAAAGCGCCTGTCACAGGGGGCATGTTGCCCCCTGTTTTTTTTGAGCCCCCCCTCCCCGGCGATATTGATGTTGTGAAGAGACAGGCCGGTTCCAGGCGTTTCGACGCGAGCCTGGTGCGGGGCGTTTCGAGAAGATGCAGGTACGGCTTTCCCCAGGTGACCCTCTGCGACCCTCTAAAAAAGGGCCGGCCCTTCCCGACGGTCTTCTGGCTGACCTGCCCTCACCTCTCTCTAAGGGCCGATGAACTGGAGTCCGCCGGAGAGGTGAGATCCCTGGGCCGCCACATAGAGAGTGAGAATTCCGAGGGTTGGAGGGTTTTCAACCTGGAATACCTGCTTTTCAGGGTTTTCCTCCTCGGGCCGGAGAGGACCAGGAATATAATGAGGGAGGACCCCTCAGCCTGGAACTCCTTCGCCGCCACGGGAGTGGGGGGTATAAGGGCGGGAGGGGGCGTCTCGATGAAATGCCTCCACCTCCAGGCGGCCTCCATGATCGGGTTCGGGTGGCACCCCGGCGAGGGCCGGCTCCAAGAGATGCTGGGTGAGGTCGAATGCGGCGACCCTTCGGCCTGGCCCTGTGGGGCGCCATGAGGTTCGGCGCTATCGACCTGGGTTCCAACTCGGTCCGGTGCCTGGCGGTCAGGGCTCGCGGAGAGGTGCTCGAGTACATCGACTCGGGGGCCTGGATAACGAGGCTGGCCGAGGGCATCGGCGGAGGGGTCGTCTCGGTCGGTGACAAGCCCCTGGCGAGGACCCTCGATGCCGTCGGCGAGGCGCTGCTGCTCCTGGGCAGTGCGGGCGTTCCTCTGGGTCACGTCGCCTTTCGCGCCACCGAGAGCTTGAGGAGCGCGACGAACAGGGACGAAATAATCCGCGCCATGGAGGAGCTGACGGGGCTCCGCCTGGAGGTGCTGGACCCCGCCGAGGAGGCCCGGCTCGGGTGGGAAGGGGCGTCGCTGGGGGTCCCCGGGGCGGGGATGGTCTTCGACCTCGGCGGCGGCAGTCTGGATGGGGGGACCGCCGATCGGACCTTTTCCTTTCCCTTGGGCGCCGTCAGGATGACCGCTCTTTTCGGCGAGGACCCAGGAGCGGTGATGGAAGAAACGGTCCGCGCCGTCGGGAACAGCCTGGAAGGTCCTCCGGGAAGACTTGTCGGGGTGGGGGGGACCTCCTCATCGGCGGTGATGATGCTGGAAGGGGTCCCCGTGACGGAATACACCCCCGCGCGGCTCCACGGGCGGACCGTGAAAAGCGAAGAACTTAAGAGGCTGACCGCCAGGATCCTGGCGACAGATCCCGAGGACCGGTCGTCCATCACCGGCCTCGAGAAGGGGAGGGCCGACATCATCGTGGCGGGACTTTCGGTGATCAGGGCCTTCCTCGGGCTCGCCGGGGCCCTGGAGTACACCCATAGCGAGACGGACCTTTTATGGGCGCTTTGCCGGGAGGCGGCGGCCGAGAAGGGCTTTGACGTTTCATCGGCGATGATGCCGCGAGGGACCGGGAGGTAGATCTTCATGTGGCACGGACGGTTCAGGGAGGATACGGCGGAGATGGTCCAGCACTTTTCCCAGTCGCTGGACCTGGATTGGCGGCTCGCGCCCTACGATGTCTACGGGAGCATCGCCCACGTGAGGATGCTCGAACACGTGGGGTTGCTCGAACAGCGCGAGGCCGCGGTGCTAGAGGACGGGCTTAGGGAGGTGCTCCGTGAGATCCAGGAGGGCAGCCTCCAGCCGCTCGAATCGATGGAAGACGTCCACATGAACATCGAGGCGAGGCTCACTGAACTGATCGGACCCCTGGGGGCGAAACTGCACTCCGGGCGTAGCCGTAACGATCAGTCCGCCACCTCCGTCAGGCTCTACCTGAGAAAGGAGATGTACTCCGTCGGCGACGCCCTTATAACGCTGATGGACGCCCTGCTCGACAGGGCCACGGCCCACAGGCACATCATCGTGCCGGGCTACACCCACCTCCAACAGGCCCAGCCGATCAGCATGGGGCATTACTGGCTGGCCCACTTCTGGGCCCTTGCCAGGGACTTCCGCAGGGTGCTCTTCGCCCTGGAATCGGTCAACGAATGCCCCCTCGGGAGCGGCGCCCTGGCTGGCTCCACCCTTCCCCTGGACCGCGGGTTCACCACGGTCACGCTGGGCTTCGACAGGACCAGCGACAACAGCATAGACTCGGTGGCGCACAGGGATCACCTCCTGGACTGCCAGTACGCCATGACGGTCCTGATGGTCCACGCGAGCAGGATGGCCGAGGATCTGGTGATCTACAACAGCCGCGAATTCGGGTGGGTCGTCCTTCCCGACGCCTTCTGCACCGGTTCCAGCATGATGCCCCAGAAGAAGAACCCCGATGTCCTTGAATTGGTGAGAGGTCGCACGGGGCGGGTCATAGGCGACTTGGTGGACCTCCTCACCATCATCAAGGGGCTCCCCCTGGCCTACAACAGGGACATGCAGGAGGACAAGCGGGCCCTCTGGTCGTCGGCCCAGATCATCAAGGATGTCCTCGACGTTCTCCCCCAGCTCATCGCCCGCGTCGAGATCGACGCGGATAGGGCCGCGGAGGCCTTTTCGGACGGCTTCACCCTGGCGACGGACGTGGCCGAGTACCTGGTCATGAAGGGGGTCCCCTTCAGGACCGCTCACGAACAGGTGGGTGAAGCGGTCCGGTGGTGCCTCGACAGGAAGAGGACCCTCCTGAGCCTGACACGGGAGGAGTGGAAGGAACTCATCCCCTCCAGCGATGACGACCTGATGCCGATCCTGAACATCGAGAGTTCCGTATCCAGGAGGAATACCCAGGGAGGGACATCCTTCAAGCAGGTAGCCCTACAGATAGAGCGGGGGCTTGAGACGCTCGAGGTATTCCGTAAAAAACTCGCCGCCTACCCGGCGCGGTTTGCGCTTTAACTACCGTGAATCGTGAATCGTGAATCGGAAATCGTGAATCGTGGAGCCAAGGCCGAGGCGAAAGCGAAAAGCGTTAACCGGTGAGGGTGAACGGTATCTCACGGTTCACGGTGTCCCAGCGTCCTTGACACGGCTACATGGGCACTGTATAGTTTTTCAGCGCTAGATATGGGCCGTTAGCTCAGTTGGCAGAGCACCGGACTTTTAATCCGGGTGTCACAGGTTCGATCCCTGTACGGCCCACCACGTCAGGTTTCGCGGTCCCATCGTCTAGTGGCCTAGGACACAGCCCTTTCAAGGCTGCGGCACGGGTTCGAATCCCGTTGGGACCGCCAAAAAAATGCCGGCGTAGCTCAGTTGGCAGAGCAGCGCACTCGTAATGCGCAGGTCGGCGGTTCAAGTCCGCCCGCCGGCTCCAAGGCTCATCGAGGCCACCCCCGCGGGTGGCTTTTTTCGTAAACGACAAAGACCGGAGGTACCCGATGGAAACGCGAAAACGGAAGATCTTGCTTGTAAGGCATGGAGAGACAGAATGGAACAGCGCCTTCCGCTTCCAGGGCAGGACCGATGTTCCCCTGAGTGAGAGAGGGCTGGCCCAGGCCGGCCTCCTGGCCCGACGGCTGGCCAGGGTCCCCCTGGACAAGGTTTATACAAGCCCCCTCTTGAGGGCCCACCAGACCACCTCCGCCATCGTTCGCCTGAACGAGGGCGTGGAGGAAGCGACGGCCGTTGACGACCTTTCGGAGATGTCCTTCGGTCAGTGGGAAGGTCTCAGATTAGGCGAGATACGGGAACGGTACCCCGACCTCTTCTCCGCCTGGAGCAAGGACCCCTCCTCCACGACCCCACCCGGAGGGGAATCCTTCCCCAACCTCATCGTAAGGGTCGACCGGGTGTTGAGTGAGATCCTTTCCGAGGAAGGGGACAACCTCCTCTTGGTCTGCCACGGGGGGACGATCCGCGCCTTCTTGTCCTCATTGATGGGTATCCCCCCCGTGTCGGCCTGGAGGTTTCGGACGGACAACTGCTCTATCACAGCCGTCGACCTGGCGCCCGACAGGATCACGCTCCGCTACGTGAATGATACCCTTCACACCCGCGTAACCCCGGAACTTGCCGGCAGCCTCCCGTTGCTGTAGTGGTCAAACGCCTCCCTGTCGTGGTATAAAGGGTCCAGCAGAACCGGGGAGGTCCTCAATATGAACGACAAAGGCCAGGATCATCCGGAAAAGGAACCCCTGTCCCGGGAAGAAGAGGCCCGGCTGTGGATCCTTTGCGGCGAGGGTGATGAAGAGGCCCGCGAGAGGCTCATCCTTTCCTATCGCCCCCTGGTCTTCTGGATCGCCCGCAAATACCGCGTCGCCCCCCAACGCTACCAGGACCTCATCCAGGAGGGCATGTTGGCCCTGATAAAGGCCGTTGACCGCTTCGAACCCGACAGGAACATCCGTTTCGTCACCTACGGCTTCTACAGGATAAAGGGCCAGATGACCAACTTCCTCCAGCGCGTCGAGGCAAAAGCCCCCTCCCCGGTCGACGACGCCGAGGTCCAGGTACCCGACCCCTTTGACGCGGACTCACTGGACTGGAAGATCTGCCTCGCCGACGGCATCGAGGCACTCACCGGGCGCGAGGGTGACATCGTCAGGGCCCTTGTCCTCGAGGGGTTCAAGGCCAGGGATTACGCCGAAAGCGCCGGGATGGACGTCAGCAACGTCTACAGGATCCAGCGCCGTGCTTTGGCGAAGCTCAAGGCCTGGCTCGAACTGGGGGATGCCACGGACCGACCGTGATACTGGGATAATAGAAGGAGCATAGTCCCTTTTCGGGGCAAGATCCCTTTTCGGGGCATAGTCCCTTTTCGGGGCAAGGTCCCTTTTCGGGGCGACGGCTAATACTCCTGTTGGAGGCCGGTCAGGAAATGGAGAAGAACCTCAAGCGGGTACAACGCTGGATTGAAAGATGCATCGCCGCGTGCCGGAGCGAAAGGTGGGACTCGGCCCTCGCGGAAGTGGAGTGTGCCAGGGCTGAACTCGAGTCTGCCAGCGACGAGATATGGCAGAGGGCATCGGGGGCGGGGGAACCCAGCCGCGCGGGGCGCTTCGTTGGGCTCTCCTTCCTTTCCATCGCCATGGCTTTCCTGGTCATCATGGTGGCGGCCATACCGATATCCACGGGAGGGTATGCCCCCGTGGGGGTCGCCGACACCAGGCAGTTGCGCCTTGAGTGGGTCACCGTCGATGAGCAGAGCGTCCTCTCGGCCTTGAGGACCAGCCTGAGCGAAATGAACCTGGCCAGGGAGACCCTGAACCAGGACTACCCCGTCGAGGCGGCGCCCGCGGCACCCTTGCCGGTGTCTCAACTCTCTGGTGCCGCTCCCCGGATCGCTCGGGAAGAGCAGGTTGCGCCCGCCGGGACCCTCGACGAGATCCTGACCCTCATCGAGATAGGGCAGAGAGCCCTGAGAGGTGAAGGAATAATTATCCAAAGTCCCGAGTAATAGTTTATAATCCCAAGGTATGAGACATCCGGGGGGAGTACCCGGGTGACCCCGGCTCGCCGGGTGCTTCCAGTCCAGGGAAAGGGGTGCTGTTCGATTGAAACGGGTATGGTCCGCGGCTTTTGCCGTCGCTTTTCTCCTTTTGGCGGCCGGCGCTGCCTCTTCGGCCGTTCAGCCGGTGGTCGTCGGCGTCGATGTTACCGGGAACCAGGAAGTAATATCCGAACATATCCTTGGGGTCATCGGAACCAAGGCCGGGGACCAGTTCAACCCCGAACAGGTCCAGCAGGACATTGACGCGATATACGGTCTCGGCTTCTTTTCCTTCGTCGACGTCAATGTGGTCGAGCAGTTCGGCGGCGTTTTCGTGGAGTTCAAGGTCCAGGAGAACCCGATCGTCCGGGATATCAACTTCACCGGCAACACGGTCTTCACCGCCGACCAGCTGATGGAGGTCGTCTTCACCCGCCCCGGAGCTGTCTTTAACAGGGTCTTCTTCAGGCATGACCTCCAGAGGATTGGCGAGAAGTACGAAAAGGCCGGCTATGTTTTCGTCCAGGTCCAGGATGTGGGCATCCATGACGGGGTCATTGACGTGCGGATCCTGGAACCCAAGGTGGGTGAGGTGGTCATCCAGGGCAACAAGAAGACCAAGGCCCACGTGATAGAAAGGGAATTCAACCTCAAGACGGGGGACCTCTTCAATGCCAACATCCTCCGCCACTCCATCAAAAAGATCAACCAGCTCGGCTTCCTCGAGGATGTCAGGGTGGGATTTGAGCCCACGCCGGATCCCGAGGTCGTCAACATCGTCCTCACCGTCGAGGAAGGAAAATCTTCCAGGATCTCCCTGACCGTGGGACACGGTTCCGAGTCGGGGTGGTCAGGGGGGGCGGCCTGGGAGGAGCTCAACTACCGCGGCCTCGGCCACGTCGTCGGGATAGGTTTTGAAATGGGTGACCGGCAACAATACTGGCTCCAGTACCGGGCACCCTACATGGACGAGTATACCTACGCCTGGGAAGCGGGGCTATACAGTTACGAATGGGTGGACCTCGTAGATTACGACTCAATCGATAACACCCTCAATGTCACCTACGACCAGGACAAACGGGGTGTTTATGCGGGGATCGGAAAGAAGTTCCGGCACAACCCGACCCTGAGCTGGTTCCTGAGGGCCGATTACCACGAGGTTGAGATCTACAACGTTCGCAAGGAACCCGGCAGGGATTTCCCTCCCAAGAAGGGACTTTCCGGGACAAATTATTCCGTCACGGGCACCCTGACGAGGAACCTGCTCGACCCCTACCTCAGTTACCCCAAGGGGCAGGTCCAGAGCCTGAGTGTGGAGTACGGCATGTTCGAGTCGGCCGACCCCGGAATAGAGGACATGAACTATACCAAGTACTGGCTGGAGTGGAGGTACTACCTGCCCCTTCATGCCTTCTTCCAGGATCTTCTGGACCGGGAGATCGGCACCGAGGATAACCCCGTCATATTCGCCTCCAGGATCAGGGTAGGCTACTCCTCGGGGGATCTGCCTTACTCAGAGCAATTCTTCGTGGGTGGAGCGAGGACGCTCAGGGGTTACCGGGATGATTATTTCAAGGGGGGCGAGATGGCCTTGGCCAACTTCGAACTCCGTGTCCCGATCCAGGAAGCTTTTTCCATCGTGGCTTTCTATGATATCGGGATGGCCAGCGACGAATCGGCCTTCTCGAACCTTGAAAGCGGTTACGGTTTCGGTGTCAGGGTTCGGACCCCGATGGGTAACCTCAGGGTCGATTTCGCTGAGGGAGAGTACGAAAGCAGGACCCACTTCAGTTTCGGAGAAATGTTCTAACCAAGGAGAGGTCGCCTTGTGAGAATCCGACAGCACCTCTGCAGGGCCGCGGCCGGATTCTTCGCCGTGGCCCTGCTTTTAACGGCACCAGCCGGCGCGTCCGTGCGAGTGACAGGGGTCCCGGAATGGATCGGTCCTACCATCTCCAGACCCCTTGAGGCCGTGTGGGAGGAGGTCCTCCTGTCCAGGGACCCCGCCTCGGGGCTGAAAACCCTCCGCATCGTGGCGGAAAGGATCTTTCCCGGCATCACGATCGAAGACATCACCCTCTCGGGTGAGGAACTGCGGGTGGACCTTTCCCTCGGGGTTCCGCCACCGGGGGGTTGGAGGGTCAGCGTAAACTCCCCAGGGCTGGTCCCGGAACTGGATGCCCTTTTCCAACAGGACCTGGGGGACGTAGCCGCCAGGCTTGAGAAGATGATCGCCCCCCTCCCCGTGGGATCACTATCCTGGGCGGGGCAGTCCTTCCAGCGTGAAGCGCTGGAGATGCTCACCGAGGCCGTCCCCGGATGGAATCCCTCGATACTCTTCGTCCAGGGCAAGGAGGGCGGCATCGAAGCCCACATCAGTTTCAGCGCCTTCCCGCCGGTGATCATCGCCTATTCGCCCAGGATAAGTTCAAGGACCCTCCCAAGGATCCTTCAGACAGAGATTACCGACAACGCCCTGGAGTCCCTCGCCCCCTTCATCGGCCTCCCCGGCGAGTGGTTTGAACGGCACAAAGCCGCCATCGAGGCGATGGTGGCCGGTAACCTTGAGACTAAGTGGGCGGCCCGGGAGGTCAGGGGCGAGGTCACAGTCGACATCACCCCCGAGAGGATAGCCCCAGTCGACATAAGGGTGGAGAGCGACCGGTACACCCTCCAGGCCTGGGCCGCGGTCAGCCTGGGCTCCGACGAGAGACACCCCGAGATAGGAGTCCACCTCGGAAGGATGGTCTCACCCGCCCAGGGCTGGAACCTGGAGCTCTACGGGGAATGGGTGGCCGGGACCAACGACCTTCATGTTGAGAGCCGGTGGGGTGTGAGGTGGCCGGCCTGGCCCGATATCTGGCTGGGTGCCGAGGTGGCGTACCCCGGGGAGGATATCTGGTTCAGGGTTTGGTTCGAAGAGCTCCTGCCCAGGGTCTACCTCTGGGGGAGGCTGAACGATGACGGCGACGCCGTGGCCGGGATCGGGTGGCGCTTCGGCGGTTACCTGGCCTGGGAACTCTTTTATGACAGCCGTGACGGGGACAGGATCTGCGTCAGGCTCGTCGGGAATCTTTAACGCCGCCGCGGATAAAAAAGGAGAAACGCCATGGACTTAAGCAAGGAGATCACCATCGCCGAACTGGCGGAGATCCTGGGCGGCCGCCCCTTCGGAGACGCCCGGCGACCGGTGAGGGGTGTCCAGGGGCCCAACGGAAAGGATCCCTCCAGGGTCATCGTCTCCAGGGAGACGCGTGAAGCATTGTCGCCTTCGGGCGAAATCGCCATCGTCGTCCCCCTGGGTGGCGCACCGAACGGCCGGACCGGGGTGGAGGTCCCCGACGTGGAAAAGGCCTTTGCCAAGGTACTGGAACTATTCTCACCCCCAAGGACCTCCATGGCGGGCGTGCACGAGTCGTCCGTCATTGCTTCCGACGCGGCCCTTTCTCCCTCAGCTTTCGTAGGACCCCTTTGCCTTATAGGTGCGGGCTGCGTTATCGGCGATGAGGTGGTGCTGGAAGCCCAGGTTCATCTGGGCTCAGATGTATCCATCGGCGCGAGGACCCGCATCGAGGCCGGGGTTGTCCTGAAGGACGGGACGATCGTGGGGGAAGACTGTCTCATCCACTCCGGGGCGGTGATAGGCTGCGACGGCTTCGGTTTTATCCCCGATCTCGAAGGGGGTCACGTGAAGATCCCCCAACTGGGGCGCGTCAGGATAGGCGACAGGGTCGAGGTCGGGGCCTGCGTCACCATCGACAGGGCGACCCTCGATGAGACGGTGATCGGCGACGGGACCGTCATAGACGACCACGTCCATATCGGGCACAATGCCAGGATCGGGAAAAACTGCATTCTCGTCGCGATGACGGGCATCGCCGGCAGCGCCGTCCTCGAGGACGGCGTCGTGATGGCCGCTCGGAGCGGGGTCTCCGACCATGTCACCATCGGTGAGAGGGCCCAGGTTGCAGCCGATGGGGGCGCTACCAAGGACGTCCCTCCCGGCGCCACCGTTTCGGGGTTTCCCGCCAGGGACCACCGCGAGCAGATGAAGATCCAGGCGCTGACGGCGAGGCTGCCCGAGATGCGCGAGGAGATCAGGAAGTTGAAGAGGGAAGTCGAAGAACTGAAGGAGAAAAGCGGCCGATGAACGGGGTCTTCGGTTTAAAGGGCGAAGCCGCCTTCAAGGGAGTGGGGATCCATTCAGGGGCACCCTCGGAGGTCCTGGTGGCACCCTTCGAGAGGCCGGGATTGTTCTTCTCCCTCGGGGGCGGTGTTTACCCGGTCGAGTCGGCGTCGGCCGACGGCACGGCGAGGGGTACAACACTGACCTTTCCCGACGGGTCCAGGGTGATGACGGTGGAGCACCTTCTCGCCGCCCTGGCGGGCCTCGGGGTCTGGAGCGCCCTGTTGACCGTGTCCGGGCCGGAGATCCCCGCCATGGACGGGAGCGCCGGGGCCTTCGCCGAAGCCCTCATCCCCCTCCGTGAGCCAGGGCTGGAAGTCACCCCCATCGCCGTGGCCAGGGAGGTCGTCTTTGGTGATCCCCGGGGGGGCTACATAGGCGTGATCCCTTCCGAAAGGTTTGAGATCGCCTGCTCCATCAGTTACGATCCTTCGGCCATCGGCACCCAGCTCTACGAGGGGAGCGTCAGCGGCGACGTTTTTGCCGAGCAGATCGCCCCCGCCAGGACCTTCGTCCTGGCGTCGGAGATCGAGGGCATCAGGGAGCGTGGGCTCGGCCTCGGCGGCTCGGCCGATAATGTCCTCGTGATCGGCGATTGTGACCCTACCTCATCTTTGAAATACCGGGTGCCTTCGGAGCCGGTCCGGCACAAGGTACTGGACCTCATCGGGGACCTTGCCACCCTGGGGAGGCCCCTTAAGGGGAGGGTCATCGCTCACAGGGCGGGCCACCGGATGCACCTTGAACTGGTCCGACGGATACGCAGGAGCCTGCTTTTACACTGAACGGGAAAGGAGAACGACCATGCTCGACATCCATAGGATCTTTGAGGCCCTGCCTCACCGGTACCCCTTCCTCCTCGTCGACAGGATAACCGAGATGAGCGAGGACAGGGTCGTGGGGTACAAGAACGTCACCATCAACGAACCCTTCTTCCAGGGCCATTTCCCCTCGGAGCCCGTCATGCCCGGCGTCCTGATCCTCGAGGCCATGGGCCAGGTGGGGGGGATGCTCATCGCCCTTCGCCCTGAACTGAAGGGTTCCGTGCTGTACTTGACCTCCATTGAGAAGGCCCGGTTCAGGAGGCCCGTTGTTCCGGGTGACCGGCTCGTCACCGAGGCCTCGATAGAGAAGATCCGGGGCCGTGTCGGGAAGGTTCGGGCCGTGGCCAGGGTGGAAGACAGTATTGCCGCTGAGGCTGTCCTCGGTTTCATCATCGCCTCGAAACTCACGGGGGAAGAGGCCGGATGAGCGTTTTCGTCCACCCCACGTCGGAGGTCTCCAGGGAGGCCAGGATCGCACCTGGAGTCTGGATAGGTCCCTTTTGCGTCATAGGCGCCGATGTGGAGATCGGCGAGGGGACGAGGCTCGAGGGTTACGTCAGGATCCTGGAGCATGTCACGGTGGGCAAAAAGTGCAGGGTCTTCGAGAACGTCGTCCTCGGCGGTGAACCCCAGGATTTCGCCTTCAAGGGCGAACGATCTTTCGTCAGGATCGGCGACGGGGTGGTCCTCCGGGAGAACGTGACGGTCCACAGGGGAAGCGGTGAGGACACGGTCACCACTGTCGGCGACGGCACCTGGATGATGGTCGGGTCCCACGCCGGCCACAACTCTTCTATAGGGAAGGGGTGCGTCCTGGCGAACGGCGTAGGCCTCTCGGGGTATTCCAGCGTGGGCGACGGCAGCGTCCTGGGGGGGATGTCCGGCCTCCATCAGTTCACCAGGGTGGGGAGCCTCTGCATGGTCGGGGCCCTTACGAAGGTGGTGAAGGACGTGCCTCCCTTCACCCTGGTCGATGGTCACCCGGCCAGGATCTACGGCCTGAACGTCGTGGGCCTCCGGAGGAAGGGGTTCTCCCAGGAGGACCGTCTCCAGGTCAAGAGGGCCTACCACGAGCTCTTCTCTTCCTCCTCCATCGATAGGGAAGCCCTGGCCAGGCTGGAACAGGACGTTCCCGGGGACCATGTCAGGGAGATCCTCGACTTCATCCGCTCCTCCAAGCGGGGCCTCACGTCCTGGGGCGGCAAGGGTGACCACGATGATTAAGCTCTTCGTCATGGACGTAGACGGGACCATGACCGACGGAGCGGTATTCCTCGACGGCGACGGCGGGGAGTTCAAGCGCTTCGACGTCAGGGACGGCCTCGGCGTGGCCAGGCTCACGGCTTCCGGGGTCAGGGCCGCGATCATCAGCGGACGGCATTCGGCCGTCACCGAAAGGCGGGCGAAGGAGCTGGGGATAGGGATCGTGGTCCAGGGCGTCAAGGATAAACTCTCGGAACTGACGAGGCTGGTTGCGGAGATGGGCCTTTCCCCCGAAGAGATTGCCTATATAGGCGATGACGTGAACGACCGGGAATGCATAGCCTGGGCGGGCAGGGGTTTCGCCCCTTCCGACGCCCGCCCCGAGGCGAGAGAGGCCGCCGATGTCGTCACCGAGGCCCCTGGAGGTTACGGCGCCGTTAGGGATGCCGTGGAGGACATTCTGTCCTTCAACGAAAAGGCGGATAAATGATCAGGTCTAAAAGGAAAGGGAATTCCGTAAGCATCCTGGACAGGTTCATCGTCACCCAGATGGGCAACTCCTTCATTTTCGGGGTGCTGGTCTTTTCGGTGCTGCTCGTGGCGGGGGACCTGCTGTTCCAGATCGCCAACCTCATGATAGACAAGGGGGTGTCCCTCGGGGTAGTGGCCCGCCTTTTCATCTACAAGCTGCCCGAAGTGGTGGTGATGACCCTCCCCATGGCTTCGCTCCTGTCGGCGCTTTTGACCTTCGGCCGGCTCTCCTCGCAGAGCGAGATCGTCGCCCTGCGTGCGGCGGGGATCTCCTTCCGCAGGATTGTCAGGCCGGTCCTGGCGGCCTCGGTGCTGGTCTCCCTGGGCGCCATCCTCCTCAACGAGACGATCGTGCCCTTGAGCAACAGGGCCGCCGACAACATAATGCGGTACGAGATAGCCCGGGAACGGCCGACCCTTCTGAGGGAGAAGGTCTTCCTGAGGGACGAGGGCGGCGGTGAACTGCGGCGGATCATTTACATCTCACGCCTGCGGCAGAACCTGGGGACCATGGAGGACATCGTAGTTCAGGAGTTCGAGGATGGCACGATGAGCCGTATCATCACCGCTTCCAGGGGTACCTGGAGGGGCGGGGAGTGGTGGCTCGAGGACGGCAAGACCTTCGAAGTGCTGAAGGACCGGACCGTCAAGCTCCTCTTCGCCTTCGCCCGGCAGAAGCTTCCCCTGGACCTTGCGCCTGCTGAGGTCGCCCAGACATCTCAGAGGCCGGCCGAGATGAGCGCCTACCAGCTTTGGAGGCATATCAGCGTCATGAATAAGCAGGGGGCCAACCTCGCCCCCCTGAAGGTGCTCTTCCACCTGAAACTGGCCGTGCCCTGGGCCTGCGTCATCCTGGCGATTCTCGGTGCGTCGCTGGGCGTGGGGCACCACCGATCCGGCGCCGGCGTCGGGCTGGCCCTGAGCGTCCTGATAGTGTTCGCCTACTACGTGCTCATGTCCTTCTCCCGCTCCTTCGGCGAGGCCGGCTACCTCCCCCCCATCATCGCGGCCTGGGCGCCGAACCTGGTCTTCCTCATCATCGCCGGGTACTTGGTGAGGATCGCCGACAGATAGGCGGTGAGTTCTTTGGAAGAAACGATCGGGTTGTTCGCCGGCGAAGGCGACCTTTCCGTCGAGATCGCCCGTCGACTCTCCGAGAAGGGGAGCCCTCCCCTGGTATTCTCCTTCAGGAAGGACACTTCGCCCCTGGATAAGTGGGCCCTGGCGGTGGCGAGGGTCCAAAGGCCCGCCGCCGGCGAACTTCTCGAGGGGCTTCGGGCCAGGGGAGTCAAAAAACTTGTTTTTGCCGGGTTCGTCCCCAAGGGGCTGATCTACCGGCCCGACCTGCTGGACGACGACCTCCGCCGCATCCTCTCATCCCTCACCTCCAGGGACGATCACTCCCTGCTGGGTGCGGTCGTGTCCTTTTTCGAATCCCGGGGCATCACGGTCTTGCCCTATCGTGATATCATCCCGGAACTGCTCGCCCCCAAGGGGGTCATTGCCGGCAGGCGGCCTCTCCCCAGCGAGGAGGAGGACATCCTCTACGGTCTGCGGATAGCAGGCGCTCTGGTGCCTTTGTCCTTCGGCCAGACGGTGGTGGTCAGCGGGAGGTCCGTCGTCGCCGTCGAGGCCATGGAGGGCACCGATGAGACTATTCAGAGGGCCGGGTACATTTCCGGGGGCGGCGTGGTGGTGAAACTGATGCGCCCCGACCAGGATGAAAGGTATGACGTCCCCGTCGTCGGGCCCGGGACGCTGGCGAAGATGCATGAGGCGGGCCTGCGCTGCCTGGCCGTCGAGGCGGGACGCACCATCGTGCTGGGAGGAGAACGTTTCAGAGAGAGGGCCGAGGTATGGGAGATCGCTGTGACCGGCGTGGTCCCGGTTCCCTCTTCGTAAGCTGCGGCGAGGCTTCGGGGGACCAGTACTCGAAGATCCTCATCGAAGCCCTCCGGTCCGCGGGGTTCCAGGGGGTTATCTGGGGGATGCTGGGTCCCATGGGAGCCTCCGCCGGGGGGGAGGCGGCCTGGGATAGCGGTGCCCTTTCCCTGATGGGTGTGTCGGAGGTCCTGGGGGCCGTCCCTCGCCTGGTAAGGTTAAAAGGGGAGATCTGCGCCGAGGTCCTGAAACGGTCCCCCGCGGGGGTCGTCGTCATCGACAGCCCCGACTTCCACCTCCCTCTTCTAAAGGCCCTGAAGAAAAAGGGATACCGGGGAAAGGTCTTTTACATCGCCCCGCCGGCCGTCTGGGCCTGGCGTTCGGGTAGAGTCTCCCTCCTGGCGGAGTTGTGCGACCTGTGTTTCCCCCTTTTCGATTTCGAGCGCATTTTTCTCGAGGGCCATGGCGTGCCTTGCCGCTGGTTCGGACACCCCCTTTCGGGCATCTTGAGGGGCACGGCACCGGCCGACGTGGGGTCCTCGAAGGAAAAGACCGTGGCCTTGCTCCCGGGGAGCAGGAAGAGCGAGGTCTCGAACCTGCTTCCCGTACTACTGGAGACCGCCGAAGGGCTTGCCGGAAGGGGTTACCGCCCGGTTTTCTCCTCCGCCCCTGGGCTTCGAGTCGAGACGGCGGCGATGATCAGGGACCGATGTCGGCAGTGGGACGTCTACGACGGACCCGGGACGGCCCTGATGGCCGCTTCGGGGCTCGTGATAGGCTCCAGCGGCACGGCGGCCGTGGAAGCCCTGATACTGGGCAGGTACATGATCGTGCTCTACCGGGCTTCCTTCAGTTCCTGGCTGGCCTACAAGGCCTTCGTCAGGACGAGGTGGGTATCCATCCCCAACATCCTGGCGGGTGGTGACCTTTACCCGGAACTCCTCCAGTTCCAGGCCACCCCGGGGAGGGTCCTCAGGCATTTCGACGATTACGTCGGCGACCCGACCCTCAGGAGAAAGATCGATGGGATGATGATGACCGCGGCCCGATCCCTCGACGGAGGCGATGCCCCCCGGGGTTGGGCGGATTCCATCCTGGAGGCCCTCCCGTCGTGAAGAGGGTCCTGCTCCTGGCCAACGGCCCGGGAGAGCTTTGGTGCTGGGCGAGGCCGATGATACCCGCCCTGGGTGAGCGCGGTTTCAATGTCTCCTTGAGGCTCCTCCCCTGCCAGTACGCCTCGGGCAATGAAAAGGACATAGCGAACAACCTGGTCGGCGGTGGGGTCGACCCGCCGATGTCCGTATTCGCCGCCCTCGCCGGAAAAAAGGGCATCGGCTACGACGCGATCCTGCAGTTGGGCGGCGACCTGCTTTTCGGCCTGGCCTTCTCCGCCAGGAACAGGGCCCCTCTTTTCTGCTACACCTACGGCCCTAAACCATTGCTCAAGCGGTGCGACGGGGTCTTTTCGGCTTTCGAGGGGACGTGCCAATTCGGGGGGGCCGTCCGTGATAAGCTATTGATCGTCGGCGACCTCGGCGCCGATGCCCTGGCGATGGACAGCGGCGAATTCCGGTGGACGACGGGCAGAAGCCCGAGGATCGTCCTCTTCCCGGGGAGCCGCAGGGTGATCCGTTCCGCGGCTTTGCCCTTCATCAGGGATTTGGCCGCTAGAATAAAAGAACGATTGCCCCTGTCGGAGATCGTCATCGCCATCTCCCCCTTTTCCGAACCCGGAGAGGAGGAGAAATGGAGGTCCCTGGGCTTGAGGGCCGTGGCATCCCCCACGGGGAGCATCCTCAGGGGAGCGGACCTCGCCGTCACCCAGCCGGGCACGAATACCCTGGAACTGGCCTACAGCCTGGTCCCCGGGATAGTGGCCGTACCCTTCGCTTTCCTCAGGCAGGTCCCCCTTCCCGGGCTTTTGGGGCTCCTGGGCTCGTTGCCCGTCGCTGGCCCGGCCCTCAAGGAGAGGGTGCTTCGCGGACGAAGCGGGGAGAGGGGCTTCCTGGCATGGCCCAACCGCCTCGCGGGAAGCGAAATTATGCCCGAGATGGTCGGCGACATCGCGGCCATCGACGTGGCGGACCGGGCGGTGGAGCTTTTAGGGGACGAAGAAGGCCTCCGGGGCATCAGGGAGGGACTGATGAAGGTCCGCCAGGCCCCCGGGGCGGCCGCCGTGATAGCGGCCCGAATATCGGAATTGGTGGGATGAGAAGGTTGGCGAAGGAACAGGAGACCGGCAAAAGAATTTACCCAAGGCTGCTGGCCCATGCCAGGCCCTACGTTCACCGCATCCTGGGCGCCCTGGCCTGCATGGTGCTCTCATCGGCCTGCGCGGTCGTCGCGCCCTGGCTCCTCAGGAACATCGTGGACGATGTCCTGATAAGCAAGGACATGGCCATGCTGAACCTCGTCGCGGTGGGGCTGGTGCTCCTTTACCTCGCCAAAAGTCTCTTCTTTTACGGCCAGCAATACCTGATGAACTGGGTGGGGCAACGGGTCGTGGTCGACCTGAGGCTTCGGCTTTACGACCACATGCAGAGGATGTCCTTCCGCTACCTTTACGGCAGGCGTGTAGGGGAGATGCTCTCCAGGATTACGAACGATGTCACCATCCTGCAGAACATGATAACCACGGTATTCATAGACATAGTCGTCCAGGGGCTGAGTTTTGCCGGGATGATCGCCTTCCTGCTGTATATAAACTGGAAACTCTCCCTCCTGTCCTTCCTGGTCCTCCCGCTGGCCGCCTTCGTTCTGGATGTGGCCTCCAGGCGCCTCAGGGTCGTCGGCCACGACGTCCAGAAGCAGTTGGCGGGGCTTTCAGCCATAGCAGCCGAGGCCCTTTCGGCTATCCGTATCGTGCGTCTCTTCGCCACCGAGGAGCAGGAGTACGGCCGTTTTGAATCGCAGAGCAACGCCCATTTCAGGGCCCTCATGAGGGGAGTTCAGACCAACGCCGCCCTCACCGGGATAGTGGAGGTCATCCTCATAACCGCGCTGGCGGCGATACTCTGGTTCGGGGGAAGGCTGGTCGTCTCGGGTGAACTCACACCCGGCGAACTGATAGCCTTCCTGGGTTACCTGGCGCTGCTCGTCCAGCCCGTCCGGGTCTTTTCCAGGGTGGTCGCCCAGATGCAGCAGGGCCTGGCCGCCGCGGACAGGGTCTTCGAGATCCTCGACGTGGAAAGCGAGGTAAAGCCGCCGAAGCATCCCGAAAAGGTCGACCCTATCAGGGGGGAGATCGCCTTTCAGGACGTGTCCTTCGCCTACAACGAGGGAGCCTGGGTCCTGGAGGATGTCTCCTTCCGAGTATCACCCGGCGAGAAGGTCGCCATCGTGGGGCCCACCGGCGCGGGGAAATCAACCATCGCCGACCTCATCACCCGTTTCTACGATCCCCAGCAGGGCGCGATCCTCATCGACGGAAAGGACATCAGGAGGCTTGACCTCAAGGGGCTTAGGAGGAAGATCGGCGTCGTCCCCCAGGACCCCGTGCTTTTGAAGGGCAGCATCGCCTTCAACATCGCCTACGGCTGCGAGGACCTTTCCGAGGGGGATATCGAAAGCGCCGCGAAGATCGCCGGGATACACGATTTTGTCCTGTCCCTGCCGGACGGTTTCAAAGCCGAGGTGGGGGAACGGGGCGTCACCCTCAGCGGCGGTCAGCGCCAGAGGATCGCCATCGCCAGGGCCATCGTCCGGAACCCCAGGATACTCATCATGGACGAGGCCACCTCCTCCCTGGACGCCGCCGTGGAACAGGAGATCCAGGAGGCGATGAAGAAGGCCATGTCGGGCAGGACCTCGATAGTCATCGCCCACAGGTTGGCCACTGTCAGGGAAGCCGACCGCATACTGGTGATAGACCGTGGAAGGATCGTCGAGGAGGGAAGCCACGAAATCCTGAAGGATGCCGGGGGACTCTACTCCAGGCTCTGCTGCCTCCAGTTCGGGGAGAACCATGGGAGCCCTGCTGAGTAGCTACTTCAGGCATATCCGTGGCGAAAGAGAAAGCTTCCCGTGGAGGCTTCTGGCCCCACTGGGCTGGCTGGTCGAGGCCGGCTCCCGCGCCAGGAATTTCTCCTACGATCACGGCCTGTCGGCCTCCCGGGAGATGCCCATCCCCGTGGTGAGCGTCGGCAACATCACCCACGGCGGCACCAACAAAACTCCCTTTGTCGAGATGCTCGCCAGGGTCTTCGTCGATGCCGGCCTCAGGCCGGGGATAGTCATGCGGGGCTATGGGCGCAAGCAGAAGGGATGCCTCCTGGCGGGGGAGTGCGAGCCGAGCAGGGATCTCCTGGGCGACGAGGCCCTTCTACTTTCCGGAAGACTTAGCGGCGTGCCCATCGCGGTTTCGGCCGACCGAGCCGGGGGAGTCCTGCGGCTGGCCGGAGAGGGCGTTGACGTAGCGATAGCCGACGACGGTTTCCAGCACAGGAAGATGGGGCGGGACGTGAACGTGGTGCTTATCGATGCGACCTGTCCCTTCGGGAATGGGCGGCTTATGCCTGCCGGGATGCTCCGGGAAAACCCGGGGTCGCTGGAGAGGGCTCACTTGGTGGTGATCACCAAGGCCGACCAGGTGGCCGAAGGGCGCGTGGAGGAGATATCGGCCGCCATCCGGGGCATCACCGGGGAGGAACCTTTCCTTTCCTCGCTGGCCCTCGCGGGATGGTCCCGTTTTCTCGGCCCCCGGGAGGGCCTTGAGGAATGCCCACCGCCCATGCTTCCCGCGGCGGCCTTTTCGGCCATCGGCAACCCCCATAGTTTCGGTTCTTTTCTCGAACAGCTCGGCTTCCCCATTGTCTTCCACGAGATCTTCCGCGACCATCACATCTTCACGGAATCGGAACTGGCCGCCATCGGCGGGAAAATGACCTCCCTGGGGGCCCGGTCTCTGATCTGCACCGAGAAGGATATCTTCAACCTCCCCCCGGACTGGTCGCCCGCCGTCCCGGTCTACGTTCCCAGGGTCCACGCGGTCCTGGCAGACGGGGACTCCTTTTTCGCCGCCCTTGCACTACATCTCAGGCCCAGGGTCGTCGTCGCCTCCAACGGGCACGGAGAGGACGCCATAGGCAGCCTGCTCGCCGAACGGCTTCAAAGCAGGTTTCCCCTCTTCGAGGTTTCGGGCTTCCCCCTCGTTGGCAGGGGGCAGGAGTACCGGTCCAGGTCAGTCAGGGTGCTCTCACCCCCCAGCGAGACGCCGAGCGGGGGCGTGGTCAAGTATAGTTTGAGGGATCTCATCCGGGACATCCGGTCGGGTCTCTTCAGGCATATCGAGGCCCAGGCCGAGGCCTGGAGCGGTCTCAGGGGGCGGTTGAGGACCGTCCTCTGCGTCGGCGATGTCTACCTTTTCCTGCACAGTCTCTGGGGGCAGGGCACCATGCCGGTGCTCCTGGCCACGGCCAAGTCCGAGCGCCTTCACGGCCATTGGGGGTTGGAGAAGTGGCTCCTCAAAAGGCGCTGCAGGAGGGTTTTCACCAGGGATCCCGAAACCGCCCGGGAACTGTCTGAAAGAAAGGCCGACGCGGTCTTCAAGGGAAACCCCATAATGGACCTCGCCGGAGAGGCCGTCGGCAAACCCGGAGGGCATCGGCCCTTCGGGGTCCTGCTCCTCCCGGGAAGCCGGGAGAGGGCCTACGACGACCTGGGGCTCCTGCTCGGTGCCGCCGAGGTCATAGCCCTCGAGGGGGACTGCCGGTTCGAGATGGTCGTTGCTTCCACCCTGGAAAGGGAGAGATTGCTGGAGAAGGCTCCCTCCTGGAGAGTCGACAGTCCCGATGTCATCAGGCACGAAAAGGGCAAACCGGAGGTGCGCCTCTTTTCCGGCGAGGTCTCCCGGGCGGCGTCCCGCTCCGACATCCTTATCGGTCTTGGGGGCACGGCCAACCAGATCTGTGCCGGTATGGGCCTGCCGGTGGTCTCCATCGACGAAAAGGGNNTGGCCCGGGAAGCCCTGGCCATCCTCGGGGATCCGGCCCGTTACGAGAGGATGTCCCGCGCGGGGATGGAGAGGATGGGCGGTGGGGGTGCCCTGGAGGCCGTGATAGAATATGCTTCCCGGACGCTGGGATGGGAGAAAAGGCAGGAAGTGTGCCGGGTTTTTGGCGCCTATGTTGAAAAGAATTCGGGAAGAACGGGTTCCGAACTCGAAGAGCATGGAGATGATCGGTCATGGTGAAAAGCTTTTCCGCCGGCAAGGTTCTTTTCGGTGACGGGGGGCTGGTCCTCGTGGCGGGGCCCTGCGTCCTCGAGGACCGGGAGACGGCCCTTTCCATAGCGCGGGAGGTCTCGGGCATATGCGGCAGGCTGGGCATACCCTACGTCTTCAAGGCCTCCTTCGACAAGGCCAACAGGACCTCCATCCACAGCTTCAGGGGTCCTGGCCTGGAGAAGGGCCTTCAGTGGCTCGCCGAGGTGAAGGAGTCGGTCGGCTGTCCCGTCCTGACGGATATACACCTCCCCGGCCAGGCCGAAAGGGCGGCCGAGGTGGTGGATATTATCCAGATACCGGCCTTCCTCTGCAGGCAGACCGACCTCGTTGTCGCCGCCGCGGCCACGGGCAGGGCGGTGAACATCAAGAAGGGGCAGTTCCTCGCCCCGGTGGACATGGGGCAGGCGGTCTCCAAGTGCCTCGAGGCGGGCAACGACAAGGTCATCCTCTGCGAGAGGGGGAGCACCTTCGGCTACGGCCAGCTGGTGGTCGATATGCGCTCCCTCGCGATCATGAGGTCCCTGGGGTACCCGGTGATGTTCGACGCCACCCACAGCGTTCAGATGCCCGGAGCCCAGGGGACGTCCAGCGGGGGGGACAGGAGGTTCGTCCCCGTCCTTGCCAGGGCCGCCGCGGCGGCGGGTATCGACGCCCTTTTCCTTGAAACCCACCCCGACCCGGACTCGGCCAAAAGCGACGGGCCGAACATGGTCTCCCTCGACTCGCTCGAGAACCTGCTGCGGAAGGTCCTGGCCATTCACCGAGCTGCCGGCGTCGCGGAAGGGGAGAGGTGACCGATGGTCAGCCTGCCAAGGGAACGGGACAACGTGGTTTTTGACGACGAAAGGCTCCTCGAGGTCGGCCGGCGCGTCCTCCGCATGGAGGCCGAGGAAATAGCCCGGGCCGCCGCCCGGGTGGGCAGGGAACTGGTGGAGGCGGCCAGGATCATCAGCCGATGCGAGGGGAGGCTGGTGGTGGTCGGGATGGGCAAGTCGGGGCTCGTCGGCCGCAAAATAGCCGCCACGCTGGCCTCGCTGGGCACGCCGGCTTTCTTCCTCCACGCCGCGGAGGGCTCCCACGGTGACCTGGGAATGGTGTGCCGCGAGGACGCGGGCCTTTTCCTGAGCAACAGCGGCCAGACGAGGGAGATCCTCGAGGTGCTTCCCTTCTTCAGGCGGCTCGGGGCGCCGGTGATAGCGATGACGGGCAACCCTTCCTCCAGGCTCGCCGGGGACTCCGACGTGGTGATCCACTCCGGCGTAGAGAAGGAGGCGGACCCGCTGGGACTCGCTCCCACGACGAGCACCACGCTGCAGCTGGCTCTCGGCGACGCCCTGGCGGGCATGGTCACCGAACTCCGGGGACTTCGCCCCGAGGATTTTGCCCTCTTTCACCCCGGCGGGTCTCTCGGCAGGCGGCTTCTTCTCCGGGTTTCGGACGTGATGTCGACGGGAGAGAGGGTCCCCAGGGTGACGTCGGGCGCCTCGGTCCGGGAAGCCCTTTTCGAGATCACCAGCAAGGGCTTCGGGGCCACCATAGTCGAGGATGAGCGTGGGATGGCGACGGGCATCTTCACCGACGGGGATCTCAGGCGGCTCCTCGAGGACAGGGGGGTGGATTCGCTCTCCCTGCCTATTGAGGAAGTCATGACGAGGGACCCCCGGACCATATCCCCCGACCGTCTGGCCGCCGAAGCGATGCACATCATGGAGGAGCGTGAGGTATCCTGCCTGGTGGTCTCCGAAGAGGGGAGGGCCACGGGCATCATCCACATCCACGAACTCCTCAAGGCGGGAGTGGTCTGACCTGGCGTCCCTCCTTTATCGCTCCTTCATCTCGACAGCCTATTGCGCCGCTTTCCCCTGGCTCGCGAAAAAGTATGCCACGGGGCTTGGGGAGCGGAGGGGCCTTTACAGCGAGGAAAAGAGAGACCGCCTGCCGGACAGCCCGCTGTGGTTTCATGCCGTCTCGGTGGGGGAGGTGCAGTCCGCCTGGCCCCTTTTGAAGATCCTGGCCCGGGAAGGCACGGGACCCGGGGAAATCCTCCTTTCGACCACCACCCCCACGGGGCGGGAGATGGCCTACCGGGTAGCGGGGGGGCTTTTCCACGAACACCTTTACTACCCTTGGGATGTCCCCTGGATCGTCCGGCGCTCCCTCGATGCGATCCGCCCCAGGGCTTTCGCGGTCCTCGAGACGGAGATCTGGCCCTTGATGCTGGACGAACTACGGGAAAGGGGCATCCCCGCCATTTTGGTCAACGGTCGATTCTCCGACAGGACCGCCGGCAATATCCGGAGCCACCTCTCCTTCTGGCGCCGGGTGTACAAATCCTTCTCTCTTCTCTTGGTGCGGTCCGAAAGGGATAGGGAACTGCTCCTGGAGATCGGGCTTGAAGAGCGCAGGGTCCAGGTGACGGGAGACTGCAAAATAGACGCCATCCTCCTTCGCGAAGAAGAGGCGGACCTGGGGTGGGCGAGGGCGGTCGTTGGTGAAACGGGCCCCGTTTTCCTCGCCGGGAGCACCCACCCGGGCGAGGAGGAGATCGTCCTGGAGGCATTCCAGAGGCTGAAGGCCAAGATTCCTTCGGCCCGGCTCATCGTCGCGCCCCGCCACCCCCAAAGGAGTACCCGGGTCCTGGAACTGGCCAAGAGAGCCGCACCGGCGGCCCTCCTCTCAGAAGTGGAAAGGGAGAAAAAAGGAAAGGAAGCTCCCTGGGACATCCTCGTGGCTGACCGCATCGGGGTCCTGTTCGACCTTTACGGCGTCGTGGAAGGGGCTTTCGTCGGGGGGAGCCTCGTGGACAGGGGTGGACAGAATATAATGGAACCGGCCGTTTTCGGCATACCCCTCTCCCACGGCCCCTTCATGCGGGATTTTCGGGAGGCCTCTGAAAGCCTCGGTGAAAAGGGGGTTTCCGTCGTGGTGCGGGGCGCCGGGGATATGGCGGCTCACTGGGAGAGCTGCCTCAAACCGGAAATAAAGGGCGCCGCCCGTGAAGGAGCGAGGCGGTTTTTCTCGGCTTCCTCGGGGGCGGCGAAAGCGTCGGTGGAAGCGATCCGAAAGGAGATCGGGCCGTGAAGGTGAACGAAAAGTTGCTGGACCAATTTTACGGAAACCTGGACGATCGCTCCCGGGCGAGCCTCGACGCCGCCGTGGAAAGGATAGTGTCCGCCAAGGCGGCCGGTGGCAAAATCGTGGTGGCCACCGGGAGCGGTCCCAACATCCACGAGGGAGTGACCACCCTCATAGCCGAACTCATGGACAAGGGAATGGTGGACGGCGTCACCACCAGCTCCGCCGTAATCGGGCACGAGATGGGCGGCGCCCTCGACAGGGTCAAGATGTGCAGCGCCTCGGCCCTGGGGCTCGAAGGAGACTTCCTGCCCCGCAGGGGTGCCTTCGAGTTCACCCAACTGTCGCAGGGGCAGTTGGACATCCTCCGGAGGGAGATGATCCTCGACGAGGACCTCCTCGAAAGGGGGGAAAAAGCCGATGGCAGGCTTGTCATCAAGGCTGCCGGGAACATGGCCTACCCCATGGGGTTGAGGGCGGAGAACCTGGCCGGTGAAATACTGGTCTTCTGCAAGGCCTACGGACTTCCCTTCGAGGTGGCGGCCGGATGGGGGGCGGACCGACGCACCATGATAGGCATGGGAGCGGAAAAGGGCCTGCCCGTGCTGGTGAGCATCCCCCAGATGGTGGGGCATGGCCATGTGGGCATGGCCATCGGCGACAGCATCTCCGTCTTTGAGCGGTCCAGGCGCATAGCCTCGATGCTCGAGGCCGCCGATGTCATCATCGAGTCGGCGGTGGCCCTCACCCAGGAAATCCACGATGGCCCCTTCGAATGCTACACGGGGCACGGTATCTGGTCTTGGTGGAAGGGGCTGCGGACCTTTTCCCTAGAGGGCAAGACCCTCATCCGGATCGACCTCGACGAGAACCTGAGAAAAGCCCAGGACCTCGAGAAGGAGAGCGCTCTCATCCAGGAAGCGATAAACAGGGGACTCCCAAAGACGAAAATCTCGAAGATCCCCTTCCGGATGGAGATGTCCGCCTTCGCGCGCCATGAGGGGAGCATCCCCATCATTGGGGACATCGGCGAGGTCTGGCCCGTGATGGCCTGGAAAGCCGCGAAGGCCCTCGGGATTTCCCTCGACTTCATGAGCTACGCCCAGCACACGCCGGAAGGCCAGGCGATGCGCGAATGGATCGTGAAAGAAGTGAAGCCCCTGGACAGGGAAAAACTGATCGCCAAGGCCGGGGAGCACGGCGAGGCGCCATGAGGGTGCTGGGGGTCATCCCCGCCAGGTATGCCTCGACCCGCCTTCCGGGCAAACCCCTGGCCGATATCTGCGGCAAGACCCTCATCCAGAGGGTCTACGAACGGGCCGCACTTTCCAGGACTCTGGACCGGCTGGTCGTTGCCACCGACGACGCTCGTATCCTTGAAGCCGTCCGCGCCTTCGGGGGCGAATGCCTCATGACCTCCCCCGGCCACCCCAACGGGACCTGCCGTGTGGCGGAGGCGTCAAAACATGACGATGCGGAGGTAGTGATCAATATCCAGGGGGATGAGCCCCTCCTCGACCCCGTCATGATCGACGAAGCCGCGGGGGTGCTCCGGGAGGACGATGAAGCCCTGTCATCGACGCTCTGTGCTCCCATCACCGACCCCGACTCCCTTTCGGACCCCAACACGGTGAAGGTGGTGACCGACCTGCGAGGTTACGCCCTTTTCTTCAGCCGGTCGCCCATCCCCTACCGGCAGGTGCGGACGGATATCCCCCTCTTCCAACACATCGGCATCTACGGTTTCCGGCGGGATTTTCTCTTCACCTACGCGGACCTGGCCCCGACCCCCCTATCGGAAGCCGAATCCCTCGAGCAACTCAGAATCCTGGAACACGGCTTCAAAATGAAGGTGATCGTGACCAGGGGGAAGCCCGGCCCCAGCGTGGACACGCCGAAGGACTTGGAAAGGGTGAGGACAGTTGTGGCAGCGGCGGAGAAAGGATCTTTTGAGAAAGGGTGAGTTTTTTGTCTTTTTTATCGGTCTACATGATCACCCTTAATGAAGAATTGCGCCTTCCGGTAACGCTTAAAGGACTACAAGGGCTCGCTGATGAAATAATAATCGTGGATGCTGGCAGTATAGATCGTACCCAGGAGATCGCCCGTTCCTTCGGCTCCAAAGTATTCTTCCGGCCCTGGGATAATTATTCCTCTCAAAAGAAATTCGCGGAGAATTTGTGTTCGGGAGACTGGCTTATGAACATAGATGCGGATGAAGAAATATCCATAGAGTTGTCCCATGAGATCCGCAAAGCCATCGAGGAGGGACAATATGACGCTTTCAGGCTACGAATAATGGATGTATTCCCGGGACAGGCCCGACCTTACCGGTGGGTAAAAGGCTATAACATTGTCCGCCTCTACCGTAGGGGAGCCGCCTGCATGGGAGACACTTTTACTGAGGACAGGGTTGGCTTATGCCGTGAAGACGTAAAAGTCGGGCAACTGCGCGGGATGGTTTATCATCATTCCATGATAAGCATCAGCCAGATTGTGGATAAGTTCAACAAGTATACGGATCAACAGGTTGATGCTGCCAGGTATACGGGAAAACGATACTCCCCCCTGCGTATGTTCTTCTCGATTAATACAAATTTCTTTCGCCATTACATTCTTCATCGCCAATTTTTAAATGGATACTGGGGTTACATCTGCTCTGTAAATTTCGCGTATATGCGGTTTTTAAAATTCGCGAAACATTACGAAGAGTTCAGGAAAGAGCAGTGTTAGGCAGAAGTAATTTCCTCTTCCAAGCGCGAAGTCAAGATTTTCGCCCTGGTTTTTAAAAAAGGGGTGGTAGAGTGGCCTCTTTCCCCTCCCTTCTGTTTCTCCTGAGTGACGGCATACAGGGCCATGTTTCCCAGTCGAGGGGGGTGGCCGGGTGGATATCCCGGTTCACCGGCGCGGACGTAGTGGAGATGGAAGTACCTCGTTTTTCCGGCTGGGGAAGGATCCGCCTACTGAAGATCAAATCGCTCCTCTTACCCAAAGCAGATTCGAAGAAGGCAGAGAAGTGGCTCTGCCAGGCAGGGGGCGGCGGACTCCTCAGGTCAGCCAGGGAAAAACTGGTCGAAATAAATTACAATCCAGGAACAGCCCTTTTCTTGTCGGCGGGAAACGGCGCCGCCCCCTTTGCCTTGGCCCTTGCCAAGGCGACAGGACAGAAATGCTGCACGATCATGACCCCCACAACACTGGGTACGGCCCCCTTTAACTTTGCCATCATTCCTGAGCATGATTATCCTCGGTCTTCCCCCAACCTCCTCGTTACCCTAGGTGCCCCCAATATGATCCGGGAGGATCTTCTCCGGGATGAAGGTTCCTCGATGCTGTCCAGGTTCCCCAGCGAAAAGGATAGGCGATGGGGAATATTGATCGGCGGCGACGACGCCAACTACGCCATACCTCCCTCCTGGGTGGGGGAGGTGCTGCTTCCCCTGCTGGAAGAAGCGGAAATCAGGGACGTCGAAGTCTACATGACCACCTCCCGCAGGACCCTGCCTGAGACCGAGGGTAGGATCGAAGAGGCCGTGAGAGGGCTTCCCCACGTCAGGATGCTGGTCCTTGGGGCAAGGGACCCCTGGAACCCGGTCCCCGGCATGCTCGGGGCCTGTGAGCGCATTTTCTGCACCGAGGATTCGGTCTCCATGATCTCCGAGGCGTCGACCGGGGGGCACGTCGTCCAGATACTCAGGGTCGGCAGGCAGGGGGGGATCAGGAAAGCCCTCCAGGATCTCACGGCCAAGATGGTCGGCAAAAAATTGCTGCCTCCCCAAAGGCTTTGGGGCATTCCCCGGTTCAATTTAATGATAGAATCATTCTGCGGCAGGGGATTGGCAATGGAATATGACCCCGAGCGGATCGATGAAAAGCCGCTGGCCCATGGAAAGATTAACGAAGATCTTTCGTTCAACGAGGCGAGGAGGGCGGCCGAGTGGATCATCCAGGGGTGGAAATCTTGAAGATCGCCCAGATTTTGCCCGAATTCCACGAAGGCGGGGTGGAACGCCACGTCCTTTGGCTCTCAAATGAACTTGCCGCGTCGGGGTACCAGGTAACGGTCATCACCGCCGGCGGCAAACTGGAGGAAAAATTGGACCCTGGTGTAAATCTATGGAAATTGCCCGTCCACCGGAAGAACCCTGTCACGGGATTCTATTCGGCTTTCAACATAGCCGCTAGGGCGAAGCAGGAAAACTGGGATATTCTTCATGCCCACTCGAGGGTACCGGTATGGATCGCCTGGTGGGCGTCTTCGATGTCGGGCGTCCCCTGGGTTTTTACCGCCCATGCTCGTTACAGCCTGAACCCGGGGTTGAAACCCTTCCCCCGGGCGAAGGGGGCTATCTGCGTCAGCAAGGCGGTGGAGGAGCATCTACGGTCGTTCCTGCCCCTGAACAGGGCGGTAATACCGAACGGGCTCCCACCCGTGAAGTCCAGGTGGGAAAGAAGAGGAGAAGTGGTGAAGCGTTTACTTTTCGTGGGCCGACTGACGAGGATCAAAGGTCTTGATGTATTGCTCGCGGCGCTGGATGGGTTGAAAGACCAGGAATGGGAACTGGGCGTGATCGGCGACGGCCCTCAGCGAGCCGAATTTGAGACCTTGTCGGAGCGACTGTGTTTATCGGACCGTATCCGCTTCCATGGCTTCCAGGACAACCCCCAGGATTGGATGGTTGAAAGCGACCTTCTGGTATTTCCCTCGTTGGATGAAGGGATGGGGCTTGTCCTGCTGCAATCGGCGCAAGTGGGGTTGCCCGTGATCGCTTCTGATCTTGACGCAGCCAGGGAAATAGGCGCCAAACAAGATCAACTGATTCCACCCGGAGATATACGGGCCTGGAGGTGGGTGTTGCGGAAGATCCTGGAGCGAGAGTATACTCCAAAACCGCTGAATCCTTCTATTGCCCTCTCGATAAAAGAGGTAGCAGAAAAGACTTTGGTCTTTTATCACAACACTTTGAGTACCACCATATGAATGATCTGGCCGGAATATCACCGGACCGTATGAAAAAAAGGAGGTCCTCTTTTGAAAACAGCCCTCATCACAGGTATCACCGGCCAGGACGGAACCTACCTGGCGGAACTGCTCCTCGAAAAAGGGTACGAGGTCCACGGGATAAAGCGCCGTTCATCCCTATTCAACACGAGCAGGATAGACCACCTCTACCAGGATCCACACGAAGAGGACCTGAGGCTGCACCTGCACTTCGGTGACTTGACCGACGCCACCAACCTCATCAGGATCATTGGCGAGGTCCAGCCCGACGAGATCTATAACCTGGCGGCCCAGAGCCACGTCCAGGTCTCCTTCGAGACGCCCGAGTACACCGCCAACTCCGACGCTCTCGGGACCTTGAGGCTCCTTGAGGCTATCCGCATACTGGGCCTTGAGAAAAAATCCCGCTTCTACCAGGCGTCGACCAGTGAGCTTTTCGGTAAGGTCCAAGAGGTCCCCCAGAAGGAGACCACGCCTTTCTACCCGCGGAGCCCTTACGCCGCCGCCAAGCTCTACGCCTACTGGATAACCGTCAACTACCGTGAAGCTTACGGCATGCACACCTCCAACGGCATCCTCTTCAACCACGAATCCCCAATAAGAGGAGAGACCTTTGTCACCAGGAAGATCACCCGGGCGGCAGCCAGGATATCCCTGGGGCTTCAGAAAAAGCTCTACCTCGGCAACCTGGAAGCGAAACGCGACTGGGGGCACGCCAGGGACTTCGTGGAGGCCATGTGGCTCATCCTCCAGCAGGAGGAACCCGATGACTACGTCATAGCCACAGGGAGGAACCGGAGCGTAAGGGAGTTTGCCGAAAAAGCCTTCTCCGTCGCGGGGATACCTCTGGCCTGGAAGGGGGAAGGCGTCGAAGAAAAAGGCCTCGACCAAAGGGACGGCAAGGTGGTCATAGAGGTCGACCCGCGCTACTTCCGCCCCACAGAAGTGGACCTGCTCCTGGGCGACCCGGCCAAGGCGAAGGCGAAGCTCGGCTGGGCACCGAAAATAACCTTCGATGAACTGGTAAAGGAGATGGTCGAGGCGGACCTCCGCCTCTTTGAAAGGGAACTGGTCTGCAGGAAGAACGGGTTCAGCACGCCCCCGTCGCTTGAAGAATTGGGCCAGGTCCGGGGCTGAAAGGGGAAGGAGAACGCAGGGTATGGATAAAACCTCAAGGATCTTTGTCGCCGGACACAGGGGCCTGGTAGGATCCGCCCTGGTGAGGAAGCTGGAAGAGGAAGCCTACACGAACCTCCTGCTTAAGCAAAGACGGGACCTCGACCTCCGCGACCAGGGTGCGGTGAGGGCCTTCTTTGAGGACGAAAAACCCGAATACGTGTTCCTGGCCGCGGCCAAGGTCGGCGGCATCAGGGCCAACGACACCTACCCCGCCGACTTCATCACTGAGAACATACAGATCCAGACCAACATCATCACCAGCGCCTTCAGGTCCGGCATCAGGTCGCTGCTGTTTTTGGGCAGTTCCTGCATCTACCCCCGGGAGTGCCCCCAACCAATGAAGGAGGAGTACCTCCTCACCGGCGCCCTGGAACCTACCAACGAACCTTACGCCATAGCCAAGATAGCGGGCATCAAGATGTGCGAAAGCTTCAACCGGCAGTGGGATACCGACTTCCGTTGCGTGATGCCCACCAACCTCTACGGGCCCGGAGATAACTTCCACCCCGAGGACAGCCACGTCCTGCCGGCCCTACTCCGCCGCATCCACGAGGCGAAAGAAAGCGGGGCGGACAAGGTGACCATCTGGGGCACCGGAAGACCGATGCGCGAATTCCTCCACGTCGACGACCTGGCCTCGGCCTGCCTCCACGTGATGAACCTTGAAACAGAAACCTACCGCGCCCATACGCTGCCCATGCTGTCCCACGTTAACATCGGTACCGGCCTGGACCTCACCATAAGGGAGCTGGCCGAGACCATATCCAGGGTTGTGGGGTTCAAAGGCCGTCTGGAGTTCGACCCATCCAGGCCCGACGGTATGCCCAGGAAGCTCCTGGACGTATCGAAGATCAACGGCCTGGGGTGGAAGGCGGCCATCACCCTGGAAGAGGGGCTTGAGAGTACCTACCGGTGGTTCCTGGATAACATCGGCTCCATCCGAGGCGCCGAAAAGGCAACGAGCGAGGCGTCCCAATGATCACCCCGGTGATACTGGCCGGCGGTTCCGGCACCAGGCTCTGGCCCCTGTCAAGGCAGCTCAACCCGAAGCAGTTTTTAAAGCTCCTCGGCGACAAGACCATGCTCCAGCAAACCTTGGAGAGGCTGCGGTGGTTACCCTGCGGAAGTCCCATCGTGGTCTGCAATGAGGAGCACCGCTTCCTGGCGGGGGAGCAGATGTGCGAGATGGGGATCATGGACTTTTCCCTCATCTTGGAACCGACGCAGAAGAACACGGCACCAGCCATAGCGCTGGCCGCCATACATGCTTTAACGCAACCGCCGCGTGAAAGTGAGGGCAACGATGACAACCCTACCCTTCTTGTCCTACCGGCGGATCACGTGATCGATGACGAAGAGGCCTTCCGCAAGGCCGTCGAGGGGGCCCTACCGGCCGCCGGGAGAGGAAGGCTAATCACCTTCGGCATAGTGCCCCAAAGACCCGAGACGGGCTACGGCTACATCGAAAGAGGGGAAAAACACCTGGAGGACCCTGACCTTTACGAAGTGACCTCCTTCAGGGAAAAGCCGGACGAAAAGACCGCTCAGGCTTACATGGAATGCGGTAACTACTACTGGAACAGCGGCATGTTCCTCTTCCGGGCCGGGACCTACCTGGAGGAACTGCAAAAGCACGCGCCCGAGGTCTACGAGGCCTGCAGCAATGCCATGAAGAAGATGACAAAGGATCTTGACTTCATCCGCGTAGACGCGAAAGCTTTCGATCTGTCACCTTCCATATCGATAGACTACGCCCTGATGGAAAAGACGGACCTCGCATCGGTCGCCCCGCTTGAAGCCGGGTGGAGCGACCTGGGCTCCTGGAGTGCCCTCTGGGAGGCCTGTAAAAAGGACGAGGCGAACAACTCCATCCTCGGTGATGTTAAGACAATAGGGACCGAGGACTGCCTGATCCGTGCAGAAAGCCGCCTCGTTGCCACCCTTGGTGTGAAGGATCTAGTGGTCGTCGAGACCAAGGACGCCGTCCTGGTGGCCCACAGGGACCATGTGCAGAAAATAAAAAACCTGGTGGAAGAGATTAGAGAGAACGGCCGCCACGAACACCTGAATCAGCGGGAGGTCTTCAGGCCGTGGGGTTCCTACGATAGCCTGGAAGCGGGCGAACGGTTCCAGGTTAAGCGGATCACCGTGAAGCCGGGAGCAAGAACTTCCCTGCAGATTCACCACCACCGGGCTGAGCACTGGGTAGTGGTCAAGGGTTCTGCGAAGGTGACTATCGATGGGGAGACCGTCTTCCTCACGGAGAACGAATCGGCCTACATCCCCGCAGGCAAGGCTCACGCCCTGGAGAACCCCGGGAAGATCCCCCTGGAACTGATAGAAGTTCAATCCGGGAGCTACCTGGGCGAGGATGATATTTTGAGGCTGGAGGACAGGTACGGAAGATAATTCCTTTTGGTGATTACTCGGCCTGTTGCCCAAATGGCGTATCTCGAGGTAGAAGTACCCGAATGCCTTTAAAATTGAGGTAGATTGTGAAGAACGTGTTTCCTCATGGTGAGTATTCAGGAACCGGACAGCGGCGAGTAATTTTACACCGACACAAACATCGCTGAGAGGATCCGCAAAAACCATCCACTTCGCGAGGATCGCAGCGAGTTTGGCTTTTTCCTAGCGGAACCACCAATAAAGCGGGCAGGACCGTGAAGCGGCACTGCCGGCAGGAAGACCTGGACGTGATGCTGGAGGAAAGCCGAAGCGGAGCTTCGAAGAAGGACATAAAGAAGAGGCAGCACCTCATGGAGCGCTCCTTCGCCAGGGGCAAGCGTTACGGCTATGACCGCGCCCGCTGGAGGAGGTTATGGAGGGTGAGCATCCAGGAATACCTGGTCTGCGCCGTACAGAACATCCAGGTGCTGTTGAAGCGGGGCGGAGGGTCCGTGAAGGACCCGGCGGTGATAGCCCGGGTCCTGAAGGTGGATCATACCAGGGCCTTTGTTCTTTTTTCAAAGGTTCTCAAACGATTCAGTTTTGCTCACATGGAACGATCGATCACCTGTACTGCCCGACCCGCCTTTTGTAGAACTCAGAGTGCTTAATTGAGCAACAACCTGTTGAGTAATCACCTAAACTTTTTGGAGGAGAAACAATGGCTCTCATGTTTCAGTTTCAAAAAAACCTTTTGGTAAAATTAAAAAACAACTGCAGAATGGTGTTCTTAAAAGATATAAGTCGCTTAAAATATTTTATTTTTTCAATATTAAAAGAAACATTCGTTCAGTCATTATTCCGACCCACCATATCGAAAAACCTATCGCAATTGTAAAAATGGATGGGGGATTAGCAAGTCAAATGTGGCAATACTCCATTGGTAAATCAATAATGAAGAGAAGTGGGTTAAAAGTAAAATTTGACCTTGGTTGGTTTAAAGGGAATGCCAAAGATATCAACAACAAACAAAATAGAAATTTTGAATTAAATTTGGCCTTTCCGAACCTTGAGATTGAAGAGGCTTCCGCAGAAGAAATAGCTCTTTATAAAAAAGCCTATTATATTTATCCTCTTTTTAATTGTGTTTTCAAGGAAAAAATTCTGTACGATAATAACCCAAAATATTTGGATGGGTATTATCGTAATGTTAAATATATTGATAAATTTGATTTTTTCAATTACTTTACTACGGATATCAACGATAGCAACAAGCACCTCATCGACTTAATTGATAAAAATAGTCCTTCTGTTGCAATACATATAAGAAGGGGGGATTTTATTAACTCCCTCCACGAAGTTACGTCACCGAGTTATTTTAATAATGCAATTGATCGAATACGGTCCTTGCTAATGCCGGTTGAGCCAACTTTTTTTGTTTTTTCTGATGATCAGGAATACGCGCAACAAATTATTTGCAACCAAAAAAACTTAAGATTATTTTTGGTGATTGCTTAACATCTGACACCGGATTAGGATGGTGTCATGGACCTAAAAGCCTATGAATACCTGGTTAGGAACGAATCTGCCGCCCGGAAATTCCTGTTGGGATTTTGTTGGAAAAACCAACAGCGTTTTTGCCCGAAATGCGGGTCAAGATCTTTCGTAAAACTCAACGACNNACAACACGGCCCACAGGGCCGTGACGATAATAAGGATGGCGATACTGGCTCACGGAGATGATGCTGAAGCTCTCCTTTCCGGTGAAATAGAACTTGACGAATCCTATTTCGGCGGCAAGCGCAAAGGCAAACGCGGCCGCGGTGCCGCAGGCAAGGTCCCTGTTTTCGGCATTCTCTCCCGGGGCAACCAGGTATTTGTCCAAGTCGTTCCGAACTGCAAAGCCGAGACCCTTCTTGGCCTGACCGTCAAAAAGGTCCGTCGCGGGAGCATCGTCTACACAGATAAGTACAAGGCTTATGATTCACTCATGTTCTGCGGTTTCAGGCATCTTGCCGTAGATCACGGTAAATACTTTTCAAGCGGCAAGGTCTATATAAACGGGTTGGAAGGCTTCTGGAGCTTCGCCAAGGAAAGGTTGATAAAGCATCATGGCGTTTCCAGAAAATTCTTCCCCCTGTATCTCAAGGAACTTGAGTTCAGGTATAACTATAGGCAACAAAACCTGTTCAACAAAATATGTCAGTTCCTTTGCGATTTCGTGCCAGATGTTGAGTAATCACCAAAAGTTTTTTGGTCTCTTCAAATTTGTATCCGGGTCACCCGTTGGCAATACTCCGTTGAAACTCCCTCCCGCTCCGACGTCCTGGTCCCGGCGGGGACCAGGATCAAATGAGGATCTTCACCCCGATCGCGATGAGGATCAGGCCTCCAATTACGGCCGCCTTCCCCCCGTTCCTTCTCCCGATCCGGTTCGCCAGGCTCATGCCGACGGCGACGATAGCGAAAGTCAGCACGCCTATCACGGTGGAGGTGAAAAGCGGCGCCAGGCCGAGGGGGACGAAGCCCACTCCCGCCGCCAAAGCGTCCAGGCTCGTCCCAACGGCAAGAAGAATGAGCGGAAAGCCCCTGGTGGGGTCACCGGTGAAAAGACATCCTTCCTTCGGATTCACCCCTTCGTATATCATTTTCCCTCCCGCGAAGACCAGAAGGCCGAAGGCGATCCATTGACCAACGCCGTTTGGCATGGAAAGGGCTTTCCCGGCGAAAACCCAGCCCGCGAGGGGCATGAGGGCCTGGAAGAGCCCGAAGGTGCCCGAAACCCTTATAACCGGCGCCGCCGAAAGGTGGAACGGGGCGCAGACCACCATGGCTATCGAAACGGCCAGGGCGTCCATGGCGAGGCTGAACCCGAGAAAAGCGGAAATGGCCGGTTCCATCATTGATCGCGCTCCCTGAAAATATCCGGGAGTGACACCTCGGGTGGAGGCCCCAAGAGGGCGTGAGTGGCATCCAGTTCGAAGTCGAAGAGTATCTTGGAAATGGAAAGGCTGGTTATGTCGTCGGTCTCGAAGGGTATCGAGAAACGCCGGTAACCGAACTGTTCGGCAAAGAAAGAGCTGGAACCCTTGTCCGTAGCCGTGGCGGTCATGATCTCCTGCAGGGCCATCAAACACTTGCTCTCGTTCAGGAGAAGGCTGTCCCCTACCAGGACGATGACCTTGCACTCGTCCACGAGCATGAACCTGTCCCAGACACCGCACAGGGCCAGACCGGCGCTTACGCCGGGGAAGACCTGGGCGAACAGCCCCAAGAGGGCCTCCATCATGGCGGAATAGCCGAAAATGAGCGAGAACCCGCCGTCCGCGTGACGGCGCCGCCCCGGGATCAAGAGGTTTTCTCGAAAGAGCGGCCCTACATGCCCCGTCTCGGCGCTCTCCACGAAGAGGAGCTCGCTGTCCATCCCCAGGGCGAGGGAGGCTATCTTACCCAGCTGGTCACTGTGGAGAAGGTTGACCGATACGGGGTTGAAGTCCTTCGCGTAGGGCGTCCATGGCGCTATGTCCAGGTCCATGTTCTGATCCCAGTAGGGAAGTATACCCATGACTTTTTTTATCCTCCCTGTTCCTCAACGAGGATTATACCTCGACCGGCGCTATCGCAAGGGGTCCAGGAGATCCTTCATTTCCAGGTCGTCCCTGATGCCGAAACGGGTCAGGGCGAAATCATACCTGGCAGGGTCTTCGGGACGGATGACCCTGAAGGCGCGGGTCACTTCGATCACGGCCTGTCGGTCGGCGTTTTTTCTTGACACGAGCCCCAGGCCTGAGCAGATCCTCTGCATATGGGTGTCCAGCGGTATCATAAGGTCCGCCGGGGCGATGCACTCCCACCCCCCGGGGTCGATGGAGTCTCGCCTGACCATCCACTTGAGGAAAAGGTGATACCTTTTGCAGGCGCTCCCCAAAGCGAGATCCGGTAAAAGGGTATTGTTTCTCCCCGCGGAAGAAGACCGGAGCGCCCCACTGAGCGAAGCAAGCCCCCCCAGGGCTTTCTCGGCGGAACAATGGATCCCTGAAGCGAAAAGGTTCTCCAGGGAACCCCATTCCCTGAGGACCTTCCTGACCGAGAGAAGGAGCTCCAAGAGGTCCCGGGAGTCGGTGAAACGGTGGCGGAATCCCTCGCACACCTCCCCGATGGCCCTGTCGCCAGCCCCAAGAAGAAAGCCGCGCGGGCCGCCCCGCATTTTATCGAGGACCCTCCGCGCGCTTTTGACGATCTGCGAAGCCCTCCCATAGGCCAGGCTTGAGGCGATGACGCCCGCGACCTCCCTGTCGAGAGGGTCGGTGAAAGCTCTCACCACGGAGACGGGGTCCGGGTCGACGAACTCGGGCCGGTTGTAGCACCGGTACAACTCTTCGAACCGCTCCGCCAGAAAGGCGAGTCTTTTGGGCGTGGCCTGGGTGGCCGCGTCCTTCATGGGCGTCCTTTCGTGCCGCGGAGCCCGCAAGAGGACGATCTCATGACCCCGGGACGGTCCATGCCATGACCTTCCGCCTCATGACATTTCGTTCAGGATGAAGGTCGGGGCGTTCCGAGGCGACCTCCCCTTCTTGACCTCGCGGTAGTGGGCGTAGGTGAGAGGCCTCCCTTCACCGAGGCGACGGGAGGACAGCACCTCCCCGAAGAACAGGACGTGGGTGAAGATATCCATCTCCTTCACGACCCTTGCCTCCATGACGGCGAGAGAGTGTTCGAGGACGAGGGGAGCCCCCGTCTTACCCGTCTCGAAAGAGCACTTTTCGAACTTGTTGAAATCCCTGCCGCACTTGAAACCGAAATTGCCTATGAAGGTCATGGGAGTATCCTCCCCCAGGACCGAAACGCTGAAAACGCCTGAGTCCCTGATGCATTCGGTGGTCAAGTTTTCCTTGTGCAGGCAGACGGCAAGGACAACGGGGTCCGATGTGACCTGCATGACGGCGTTGGCAACCTGGCCGTTGAACTTTTCGCCCTTTTTCGAACAGACGATATAGAGCCCGTAGGAAAGGGTGTAAAGGGCCTTTTTGTCGATATCCTCCTCCATGAAGACCAGCCTCCTCCATTGTCGGTTTGCCTGCTGGATACCAGGGGCCCCAGGGAAAGAGCCGTTCCGCGAAAAAAGTGGGACGGGAGCCGGTCCCCTCCAACTTGAAGGGAGCGGTTCCCGTCGACGGTCATCTCATTCCCGGCGATCACCTGATCGGCGATATCCTTTCACCGGCTCCGCCCTCTCTCTGATGCCGCTGCTTCAGCTCTTCCAGAGTCCGTGGATATTGCAGTATTCCCTGGCCGATACGTCTTCCCCGACCTCGGCAAAGAACGCCTCCGGGGCGTCGCCAGGTTTCAGGAATTGCCTGCAGTTCTTCCCGTCGATGATCAGCTGGATCCATTCAATATAATGCTTTTCGATCATCGGGTGGGGGATACTACCGACCTTGACCAGAAGCCCTCCGTCCTTCTTTTCTATGACGGGAACGTGCTTCTCGGTGGCGGAGTCCGCGTTCTGTTCCTCCATCAGGGTCATGGGCTGGCCGCAGCAGACAAGCTCGCCCGCACCCACATGCAGCAGTTCGACCACGTTACCGCAGAGTTCGCACTTGAAAATATCAAGTTGCTTCGCCATTCCGGTTGCACCTCCATTTAGTTTTTTCTGCCTTGCGCCTCATTTTACCACTTTCTCCCGGTGCAGAGCCCCAAAAAGGTCAGTATTTTAAAAACCTTATAGATTCTTCCGCGAACATCCACACTCGCGGCTCATTTAAAAAGAGGGGCCCCGTGGGGTCCCTCCTCGACATAACGCCTCAGCGCGAGCAGACCGGTCACGATCTTATGCCGCGTTCCTCGGGCGACCCCGGGATCAGGCTGTCCCAGAAGGCAGCACAGATCCCGGCGACCGCCATGGGGGTCTTGAGGATGGCCCAGAGCATCTGGCCGGGGATCCCCAGCGCGAAGAAAGCTTCCTGCTGCCCTTCGGCCCACCCGGGAAGGCCGAGGGCCATAAGGAAGGCGAAGCCGACGATCAATACGTTGCGCTGGCTCCCCATATCGGCCCTCATGAGGACCTGGATACCGAGAGCCCCGATGATGCCGAAGAGGGCGATGTAGGCCCCGCCGATCACCGGGCTCGGCACCGTCGCGATGAGGGCCCCCAGCTTACCGATCATCCCCATGATGATGAGTATCACCGCCCCCGTCCTTACCACCCAACGGGAGGCGACGCCGGTCAACCCGATCAGCCCGACGTTCTCAGTGTAAGAGGTGGTCCCCACGGCCCCCAAAAAACCGGCCAGGACACAACCCACCCCTTCAGCCCCGATCCCCCGGCTGATCGTATCAGCGTCGGGGTCATCCAGCCCGGACGCGTAGGAGCAGGAGTGATAGTCGCCGATGGACTCTATCATCACGGCAAAGAACCCGGCGATGATGGCGCCAAAGGCCAGGAAACTGAACCGGGGAGGGCCCCAGGGCATGAACAGGTTGAGCCTGAACCAGGGGGCCAGCCTCACCTCGGCCAGGCTGACGTGAGCGGCGTGCCCGGCGGGGAAAAGGCCCGCGATGCTCCCGAAGAGGCAGACGAGGTAGGCTATCACTATTGAGGCAAGAACAGCGAAAATGTTCATGAACCTGTTCCGGCTCACGAGGCTGAAGATGAAGACACAGGCGACGACGATCAGTGAAACGGGCCAGTAATTGGCGGCGTTGGATTGTATCGCCGTGGACGCCAGGGAAAACCCGATGGCCATGATCGTGGGGCCGATGACAACAGGGGTGATGATCTTGCGGATATAGCCCACCAGTCGGCTGTAACCGAGCCCCGCCAGGATGAGCCCGCCCGAAATGAGCGCCCCGCCGATGTACTGCATGACCACGTTGGAGCCGGACCCGCTGTAGGCCCCAATAATGGTCATTATCGGGGGTATGAAGCTGAAGCTGGAACCCTGGACGATGGGCAGCCCCGAACCTAACTTGGGGTGGGTCTGGATCAGTGTCGCGATCCCCATGGCAAAGTAGACGCAGGAGATGAAAAATGCGATCTGGGACGTCGTCATACCCATGGCGGGGCCAAAGATCAGGGGTACAAGGGTGGTCGCCCCGAAGAGAGTAAGAACGTGCTGCAGACCGGCGAGGACCATGATCGGTGCCGGGGGCTTGTCATTCACTCCGTACACAATGCTCTTCCTGGCCATAATATGGAACACCTCCCTGATGATGTCCAAGACTCCGGCGTGCATTGTAGCATTTTATGTAACCGGTTGCACAAAAAAATCGGAAAGGGTTATCCTGTTAGGGACGACGAAAGAAAAAAGGAGGCTGGCCCGATGAATAACCTTGAGAATGCCGCTTCTCATTGTTCGGCCATGATCGAGAGGTCAAACCGGATCGTCCTTCTCAGCGGGGCGGGGATGTCCACGAGCGCGGGGTTGCCGGATTTCAGGGGCCCCGACGGGATATACCGGAGAAAACTGGGGGTCGACCCGGAGAAGATCTTCGACATCGATTGGTTCAGGAGGGATCCCTCCTTCTTCTACCGGTTCCACCGGGAATTTCTGGGGTCACTGGAGAAGATCGAGCCGACCTTCGCTCACCGTTTCTTCGCTTCCCTAGAAAAGGAGGGTAAACTCTCGGGGATCATAACTCAGAACATCGATTCCCTTCATCAAAGGGCCGGTTCTTCCAAGGTCCTGGAATTTCACGGAGGGGTCTGGTCCAGCTTCTGCACCTCCTGCGGCAAGACCTGGGGTTACAGGGAAAGCCTTGCGATGGCCTTCGCCAACGATGTGCCGCGGTGCGATTCGTGCGCCGGCGTGATAAAACCCGATATCGTCTTCTTCGGCGAGATGGTGAAGCACCTGGAAGAAAGCCGTGAACTGGCAAGGGGAGCCGACCTGTTCTTTGTCGTGGGGTCATCGCTCAACGTCACGCCCGCGGCCCTTCTCCCGTCGCTGTCCGGGGGAAGGATAGTGGTCGTCAACAAGGGCGAGATCGCCCGCCACTACTTACCCCCCGAGAGGATCGACCTCCTTGTCGAGGAGGATATTGACACCTTTTTCAGGGCCGTCGAGAGGGCAAGGGAGCAAGCCTGACCAACCCGGGCGACCCCTCAGCGCTCCTGTTTTTAAAAAGCTGCTTTCATCCTTCTCAGCCCCTCTTCGAGGAGTCTCCAGGGGCAGCCGACGTTGAGCCTCTGCCAGCCGCTGCCCTGGGTTCCGAACCAGTAACCGGGGTCTAGCACGACCTTCCCTTTCTGTATAAGCCTCTCCGTGACGGCCTCGGGGGCCAGCCCCGAGGCGGACATGTCCAGCCAGAGGAGGTATGTCCCTTCGGGGGAGCGGGTCTTAACCCAGGGCATCTCCTCCTGGAAGAAAGCCAGGGAGCGGTCGATATTCTCCTTCAGGTAATGAAGCACCGATCTGAGCCAGGGCGCGCCGTTACGGTAGGCCGCTTCGGAAGCGGCAAGACCGAAGACGTTTTGGGCGCCGATTCCTGCGGCCCTTGCTGACGCCTGGAAACCCTCGCGCAGCCCGGGATCGACGATGACGGTGTAGGCCGTCTGGAGACCGGGGATGTTGAAGGTCTTGCTGGGACTTACACAGGTAATGATACGGTCGGCCTTTTCAGGTGAGATGGAGGCAGCCGGTATATGGGCAAAGGGTTTGAAGACCAGGTCGGCGTGGATCTCGTCGGATACGAGAAGGGTCCCCGTTTCCCGGCAGAGGCGGCAGACTCCGTCGAGTTCCTCCCTTGTCCACACCCTCCCCACGGGATTGTGGGGGCTGCAAAGGAGAAGGATACGGTTTTCGTCCTCTTCAAGCAAGAGCCTCAGGCCTTCCATGTCCATCCGGTAATGGCCCCCGTCGTTTATGAGGGGGTTTTCCACCACTTGCCTGCCGTTGTCCTTGACGATCCTGAAAAAAGGCGGGTACACCGGGGGCTGGATGATCACGCCGTCACCGGGATCCGAAAAAGCCCTGATGGCGGCGCCGATGGCCGGCATGACCCCCGAGCAGGACACAACCCAGGAGGGGTCCGTGTNNGGAGGCCTGCACGTAGCCGAAGACACCGTGGAGAGCCCTCCGCCTGATGGCTTCGATGACCTCCGGGGGGGAGAGAAAATCCATATCTGCGACCCACAGGGGCAGGGCATCCCCTGGGACAGGGCCGAAACGCCCCTCCATCCCGTCCCATTTGAGGCTGTCGGTCCCCCTTCTTTCAATGACACCGTCGAACGCAAGACCATTCAAACCGATAGCTCCACCTGACACTGGTCGAACCCCCCTTATGCTTTTCTCCCGTTAGGGAAAAATCCCCCCGGACGGCTTCCGTCGTACCTTTCGGTCTTCAGATCAGGACCTCCAGGGGCGGACCCATAATACTACAGGAGCCGCTACATTCCCCTGAGGCGAAAGCGGTTTAAAATAGAGTCGTATGGGGATCATTGAAAGACTTGGAGGTGGATCCTATGAAAAAGATGATCCTTATCCTGTTCCTGGCCGTACTGGTCATACTGCCGGCCCCCCCTGGACGGGCTGAGGCCGCCATGAGCTACGAAGAGTTGCTGGAAGTGTACTCCAGGAAGTTTGAAAACAGACCGAAAGCGGAAGCCCTGAGATCAACGCTCCTGGAGATGGCGTGGGACTCCGGGGGCCCGACCCTGTTGGGTTCTATAAAGGACCCGGGTCTTCCCCCTGAACAGAGAGCCGCCAACGGCCTCAAACTGATCGAGGTGCTCTTCCCCAATGGCGACCCTGCCCGATGGGAAGGGGTCTCGGGCTTTTGGTCGGGGCCGATGATACCGAAACCCCTTGCGGCTTTTGACGCGGCCTTCTTCACCGTTATGGCCCTGCTCGAAATGGACCGCCCGGAGGCTCCCTGGGTGGCCCAGGACCTTCTCCAGGCGCTCAGGAGTTCGTCGGCGGCGGCACTCCTGGCTTTGAGGACGGCCCCTGCGGAATACCCGTGGATAGTGGGAGCCCTCGAAAAGGGTACGGGTTTGCCCCCCCTGGGGGGCTGGCCGAGGGGAAAGGTCCGGGGCAAGCTCCCCTTCGCGCACCCCGTAAGGTCCGTGATCACCGAAATACAGGCGCAGTCGCGGGATATGCTGTTCCTCAACTCGGCCGGACAACCAGCCCCGGGGGGTCCCTACGCCTGGGACCGCGACCGGGGAAGGGTCTACCGGGTGATAGAACCCAGCGACGACCAATACTGGTGGATCCTGCCTGATTGACGATGGTGCCGGTCCATGGATGATCCGTCGAGCCTCGCCTGGCCAGGTCGTGGTGTGGAATATAAATTTGGCCAGGGAAAGTATCAAATGAAAAGCGGTAAAAAGGTTGCATATACAACAATACTGATCTATAATCCGCTGGTTTGGATTGAAATCAGCGGAGGTGTGCTTTGAAGAACAGCAGGGAAAGCATGTTGACCAATGAGCCCGTCGGCGGGTTGATATGGAGGCTGTCCATCCCCGCCATGGTAGCCATGTTCGTGAACGGCCTGTACAACCTGGTCGACACCATTTACATAGGCCATGGCGTGGGCTCCATGGGTATCGCCGGGCTTTCGATAGCTTTCCCTATCCAGATGCTCATCGGTGGAATGGGTTTCATGCTGGGGTCAGGGACCGCTTCCATCATTTCCAGGAGCTTCGGGGCCAAGGACTACGAAAAAGCCCACAGGGCTTTGGGCAATAATTTGTTTTCCGTCATGGTCCTGGGCCTTTTATGCATGGTTTTAGGCAGGGTATTTCTCACGTCGATCCTCCGTCTCTTCGGGGCATCGGAGGAGATCATGCCCTACGCCTCGGAATACATGGGTGTGATCTTCCTGGGCAGTCCACTCACGATCTTCACCATGTCGATGAACAACATCATTCGCTCCGAGGGCGCGGCTCGCACGGCCATGTGGTCCATGCTCGTCGGCGCGATCGCGAATATCATCCTGGACCCCATCTTCATCTTCACCTTTGGGATGGGCATCCGCGGCGCCGCCGTTGCGACGGTCCTCTCCAGGGTCTTCGTCCTCGCCTGGATCACCTGGTTCTACCGTTCCGGGGGTAGTTTCCTTTCGATAAGGGCGAAGCACCTGGCCCCCCGTATCGCGCTCTTGAAGGAGATCATCCTGATCGGTTTCCCGGCCTTGCTGCAGAACGCTTCGTCCAGTTTCGTCTACGGCCTTATCAACCAGATCCTGGGGTTCTACGGCGGGAACTTGGCCCTGGCTGTTTTGGGGGTCAACTACAGGGTGATCATGTATTCGGCCATGCCCGCCGTCGGCATAGCCCACGGAATGCAGCCCATCGCCGGCTTCAATTATGGTGCCAGGCGATATGGCAGGGTTCTCGAGGCATTAAGGACCTCCAACATCATGGCCCTCTCCCTGTGTTCGGGGATCGCGATCACCCTGCTTATCTTCCCCGGCCCGGCCCTGAGGATCTTCACCTCCGACAAGGAGCTCCTTGATGCAGGTATGTCCGCGATGAGGCTTATGGTGGCCGGAACCTTTTTCGTAGGCTACAACAGGGTCGGCGGCGGTTTTTTCCAAGCCCTGGGGAAAGCCCTGCCGGCTTTCGTGATCAATTCGGCAAGACCCATCCTGTTCTTTCTGCCTCTCCTCGTCATCATGCCCCGTTTCCTTGGAATCAACGGGATCTGGCTCTCCTTTTCTTTGGCCGACATTCTTTCCTTCCTCCTCACCGCCTTCTTGATGGCACCCGAGACGAGGTTCCTGAGATCCCTCGAGCTCGCCAAGGAGGGGGCGGGGTAAAAAATGGAAGAGTCGCTGAGTAAGTGGGTATCCATAATCCACAGGAACCTTTGTTCGCACATGGACAGGCTTTTTCGCGACAGCGATATCGGCCATGGTCCAAGGCGCTTCCTCGCTGAAATAGCCCTTACACCTGGTCTCACCCAGGAAGAGGTCAGCGAAAGGCTGCTCATGGACAAGACCACCACGGCGAGGGCTGTGAAACAGCTTGAGAATGGGGGTTACATAACCCGCACCCGGGACGCCGCTGACAGGAGGCGCTATATTCTCAACCCCACGGAAAAGGGCGGCCAGGTCCTGCCAAGGGTTCTCGAGGCCTGGAGAGAATGCCACCTGGCCCTTGCCGAGGGTTTCACCGACGAGGAACTGGAGGTGGCCCTGGCAATGCTTCAACGACTGGCCGACAACGCCGTGAGCCTCAGGAGATCTCCCGAAGCCGGGAAGTAAACCCATCCTGACCCCGACGGTGCCGGAACTCTCAATACTCACCGGACTTGCCCTAAACCCATAGCGGGACGGAGTGCCAGAAAAAAACGGGAGAGGGAACCCGGTTCCACCCGGCACCCTCTCCCCGTCTTTCTTTAAGGCCTGCCCCCTGGCGGGCTGGGATTCACATCTGGATCCCTTCGAGAGCGAGGTACCTCTCCAGGGTGTTCAAAAGGAACATCGCCGTCGTCATGGGCCCGACGCCGCCGGGGACGGGGGTGATCCAGGAGGCTACCCGGGATACGCCATGGTGGTTGACATCCCCTACGAGACCCCTTTCCGTCTGGTTTATCCCCACATCGATGACGACACACCCGGGTTTCACCATGGGACCCTTGAGGTACTCCGGCTTCCCTATCGCGGCGACGACAATGTCGGCTTCCCTGGTGATGCTTTGGAGTCCGGTGGTCCTGCTGTGGCATACCGTCACGGTGGCGTCGGCAGCCTGCAGGAGCAACGCCATGGGTTTTCCCACGATGTTGCTCCTCCCCAGGACCACCGCCCTCTTCCCAGCCGGGTCGATGCCGTACTTTTTCAGAAGGTACATCGCCCCCCGGGGTGTGCAGGGTACGACCGTTTCCAGGCCCATCATCAAGCGTCCAAGGTTCAAGGGGTGCACCCCGTCGACGTCCTTTTCCGCGCTCATGGCCATGACCGCCGTAGCCCAATCGATGTGCCCCGGGACGGGGAACTCCACGAGTATACCGTGGACATCGGGATCCTCGCTCAGCCCGCCCAGCAGGTCAACGAGCATGCCCGTGCCCGCCTCGGCGGGCAGATCGTGAAAAGAGAACTTGAAACCCACTTCACGGCAAGCCTTTTCCTTCTGACCCGCGTAGACCCTGGAAGCGGGATCCTCGCCGATCAATACGGCAGCGAGGCCTGGGGCCTTCCCCCCTTCCGCCAGCAGACCCTCCACGCGGGCGGCTATAGACGCCCTCAGTTCGGCGGCGGGCCTCCTGCCATCGATCACCTTTGCCTGTTCCATGGGACCGGCAACCCCCTTTTCTATCGGGAGCGCTAGAAGAGCCCCGTTATCCTGCCCTCGGCATCGATGTCGATATTGACGGTTGCGGGCTTTTTAGGCAACCCCGGCATGGTCATGATGCTTCCGGTCAAGGGCACAAGAAAACCCGCCCCCGAGGAGATGCGGACCTCCCGGACGGTCAGAGTGAACCCGTCGGGCCGCCCAATTTTTGCCGGATCATCCGACAGGGACGCCTGGGTTTTGGCCATGCACACCAACAGGTGGTCCAGCCCAAGTTCATGTATGCCGGCGAGGTCCCTCAAGGCTGAGTCCGTGTACTGCACGTCCCCCGCCCCGTAAAGCCGCCGCGATATGGTCTCGATCTTTTCCCTGGGGGAGGCTTCAGCATCATAGAGGTAATGGAAATCGTTGCTGCCCGAGCAGGCCGCGACGACCCTCTCCGCCAGGTCGACGGCGCCGGCGCCACCCTTGGCCCAGGCTTCTGAAAGCGAGAAGGACGCCCCGAGAGCATCGCACCTTTCCCGCACGGCGTCGAGTTCCGCCACGGTGTCCGCAGGGAAGCGGTTCAACGCCACCACCACCGGCAGGCCGAAGGCCTTGACGTTCTCGATATGCTTTTCCAGGTTGGGAAGGCCCGACTTAAGGGCGTTCACATCCTCCCTGGAAAGTTCGCTCTTCGGCACCCCACCATGCATCTTCAAAGCCCTCACTGTGGCCACCAGCACCACGGCGTCCGGTTTAAGGCCGGCCATCCGGCACTTTATGTCGAAGAACTTCTCCGCGCCCAGTTCGGCGCCGAACCCGGCCTCGGTCACGAAGTAGTCGGCAAGCTTCAGCCCATGCCGGGTGGCCTGGATGCTGTTGCAGCCATGGGCGATGTTCCCGAAGGGGCCGCCGTGGACGAAAGCCGGGACGCCCTCGAGGGTCTGAACGAGGTTGGGCTTGATGGCATCCTTCAGCAGTACCGCCACCGCCCCTGCTACCCCAAGGTCACCGGCCCTGATCACCTTGTTGTCGTAGGTGTACCCGACAATGACCCTTCCTACCCGTTCCTTGAGGTCCATCAGGTCCGAGGAAAGGCAGAGGATAGCCATGAGTTCCGAGGCGGCGGTTATGTCAAAACCGCTTTCCCTGGGGACCCCGTGGGGCTTCCCACCGAGGCCGAGGACCACGTTCCGGAGGGCACGCTCGTTGAGGTCCATCACGCGCCTCCAGGTGACCCTTCGCGGGTCGATCCCCAGCTCGTTGCCCTGCTGGAGGTGGTTGTCGATCATCGCCGATACGAGGTTGTGGGCCGTTGTTACGGCGTGGATATCGCCGGTGAAGTGCAGGTTGATATCCTCCATGGGGAGCACCTGTGAGTAGCCGCCCCCGGCAGCGCCGCCCTTGACCCCGAAGCTCGGACCCAGGCTGGGCTCTCTCAAGGCGATCATGGCCTTCTTGCCTATTGCCGAGAGTCCCTGCCCGAGGCCGACGGTGGTCGTCGTCTTGCCCTCTCCCGCCGGGGTGGGGGTTATGGCAGTCACGAGGATCAGCTTCCCGTCGGGCCTACTTTTTATCCTCTCCCAAAGCCCCCTGGTGACCTTGGCCTTGTAAGGGCCGTAGTATTCCAGTTCATCCTCGCCGATGCCTATGGACGAGGCTACTTCCACGATGGGCTTTAACACGGTTTTCTGAGCGATCTCGATGTCCGATGGAACACCCTTTGTATTCGGCATCTTTTTTCGAACCTCCCTCTAAAAAAATCCGCTACCTGGTGACAATGGGTACCGGTCCAGGGTAATTTTACCAGAAAGAACACGCCACCGGCCCCCGTTATTCAAAGGTCCTCAAGGTTCCAGCAGCCCGGTCCTTCGGTTGAAGTCCCTTATTTTCTCATCGATCCTGTCGGCCAAGGGTGGTATGCCCCCCCAATACTCATCCGCCTGGTACCATTGGGCGTTCAGTTCTTCGAGATCCCTGCCCTGCTGCTCGATCCAGGTGTAGTACTTGAGGTTGTGGATACCCCTCCTGTCGTAATAAGACAACTCTTTCATCCAGTCGGTTCCCAGGCCGAGGATGCTCCTGTGGTGATCGACGGCGGCATCAACGGGGCCGTAAACCCCGAAGGACTCTTCCATCTCCCGTAACCTTGACCCGTAGAGCTCCATCGAGTCGGTGAAAACGGTGAAGATGATGTCCTTCGCGGTCAGTTCGTAGTATTTCGCCATCTTGATGGCCATTATCACGTTGGCTGCGCTGGAGATGCCCATGAGCGGCAGTTGGTCGATCAATTCCCGGGGCAGCTTCCGCGACTCCAGATACCCCCGCCCCGCCGGCTCGTTGAAAAGGCGGATCAGGGCCATGCAGTCGGCGTCGTCGACATCTATCACCATGTCCGTGTTCCTTACGTTGTGTATCCAGGGAACGTGCTTGTCGCCGATCCCCTCGATCCGGTGGGCTCCGAAACCGTTCATCAGCAGGGTGGGACACTGTTGGGCCTCACCGACGGCGATCTTCGAGGCGGGGAAGATCTTTTTCATGCGATCTCCAGCCGCCAGGGTGCCCGCGGAACCCGACGTGAAGGTCACCCCGAAAAAGCGGTCCCCGGGTTTCGCGACGATGGAGAAGGCCTCTTCCAGGGCGGAACCGGTCACTTCATGGTGCCAGAGATAATTGCCGAACTCCTCGAACTGGTTGAAGACCACCACGTCGTCCCTGGTCCTCCTGAGCTCCCAGGTCTTGTCAAAGATCTCCTTGACGTTGCTCTCACTGCCGGGGGTCGCGATCACTTCTCCCGCCACCGTCTTGAGCCATTCGAACCTCTCGCGGCTCATCCCCTCAGGGAGGATCGCTATCGAGTCACAGGCGAGGAGTTGAGAATTGTAGGCGCCGCCGCGGCAATAATTCCCCGTGGAGGGCCATACCGCCTTCTGGGCCGTCGGGTCGAACTGGCCCGTCACGAGCCTTGGGACAAGACAGCCCAAAGTGGGACCGACCTTGTGGGACCCCGTGGGGAACCACTTCCCCACGAGGGCCACGACACGGGCGTCAACTCCGGTTATCTCCCCTGGCAATTCCAGCAAGTTTACCCCGCCGAAGAGGCCGCCGCTGGGGACGGGCTCGTTCTTCCAGGTAACGCGGAAAAGGTTCGCGGGGTCGACATCCCAGAGGCCGACCGTTTTTAACTTCTCCCTGACCTTCATGGGGATCTTTCCGGGGTCCTTCATCTGTTCAAAGGTCGGGACCACAATATTCCTCTCCCTGGCCCTTCCCACGGTCCTTTCAAGCTGGGCGTCGTTAATGGTGAGATCGATCATTACTCCATCCCCCTCCCATAGGTTTCATCATCGTCCATCTCGTTCACCGGTGCTTTGGGCTTTCTTTTCTATCATTTCCCCAATATCTCCGCGGGTCAAGGCCGTGCGGAGCGTGACAAGGGTTCTTTGATCGCCCCGGCTACGGTCGACCTCGGATTCGGGGACGGGTGAAGGTCGGTCATGGAAGAGACCTTGAACAGACGGGTTCTCGTTAGGCCGATGTATGATCCGACATACCGTTGTTTTAACGACAATTTCCTTCGCGGTTCCGGTTGTGAACACCCTCGAAACCCAATTCCGAAGTTGACAAAAACCCTCATTGGAGTGATATTTAAGTGGGTTTAACTAATCTCAATAAGGGGGAATGGAAGTGAAGAAGTTCGTTGTCATTCTGCTCGGTATCCTCGTGTTAGCGGCAATGACCTCGGCCGCTTTCGCGGCGGCCGCATTTCACATCGGCATCTGCACGGGTACCGTTTCGCAATCGGAGGACGACCTCAGGGGCGCTGAAGCCATGATAGCCAAGTACGGCGACGTCTCGGACGGCGGAATGATCAAGCATCTCACTTACCCCGACAACTTCATGCAGGAGATGGAGACTACCATTTCCCAGATCGCGTCTCTCGCTGATGACCCCCTCATGAAGGTCGTCATAGTGAACCAGGCCATTCCCGGCACGACCGAGGGCTTCCGCAGGGTCAGGGAAAAGAGGGACGACATCCTGCTCTTCGCGGGTGAGGCCCATGAAGACCCGGGTGTGATCGAGAGCATCGCCGACCTCACCGTCAACGCCGATAATATCGCCCGCGGATACCTCATCATAGCCGCTGCCAAGAAGCTAGGCGCGACGGACTTCGTCCACATTTCCTTCCCGCGCCACATGAGCTACGAACTGCTCTCCCGTCGCCGCAACATCATGGAAGAGGCCTGTAAGGACCTGGGAATAAAATTCCACTTCGAGACGGCTCCCGACCCGACTAGCGATGTCGGTGTCGCCGGGGCGCAGCAGTTTGTCCTCGAAAAGGTCCCGGCTTGGCTTGAGAAATATGGCGACAAGACCGCCTTCTTCTGCACGAATGACGCCCATACCGAACCCCTGCTGAAGAGGATCGCCGAGGGCGGCGGCTTCTTCATCGAAGCGGACCTTCCCTCTCCCCTCATGGGCTATCCCGGTGCCCTGGGCGTTGAACTGGCCGATGTGAAGGGCGATTTCCCCGCCATCCTCAAGAAGGTCGAACAGGCCGTCATCGACCATGGCGGATCGGGCCGCATGGGTACCTGGGCGTACTCCTACGGCTACACCAACTCGGTCGCCCTGGCCGAATTCGGCCACAAGATGGTGTCAGCCGGCGTCGACGCCAAAAACTTCGCCCGCAATTTCAAACCCCAGGACCTCTTCGATGTCTACTCCAATGCCACCCCGGGAGCCGAGTGGAATGGGAACTACTACACCGACATCCAGACGGGGGTTGTTAAAAAGAACCACGTCCTCCTTTACCAGGATACTTACATTTTCGGCAAGGGTTACCTGGATATGACCAGCGTCGAGGTGCCGGAGAAATACCTAACCTTCAAATAAGATCCCTTTGCTTAGGGGGAGGGGGATTCCCCCTCCCCTTTTTTTGCCTGGTCCCCTTCTTTCTCCGGTGGCTACTTCTTTCTCAAGCCGATGGACTATGGTTACTATATCGCTCATGAAAACGCACTACCCGCTAGAGAGGTGAAATGCATGGCCTTAGAACCCCTTTTGAATGTCAGGGGAATCAGCAAGTCCTTCAACCACAACAAAGTCTTGAAAAATGTATCCTTCACCCTTGAAAAGGGAAAGATCCTGGGGTTGGTGGGGGAGAACGGCGCGGGGAAATCGACCTTGATGAATATCCTCTTCGGAATGACGGTGATCCACGAGACCGGAGGGTACGAGGGCGCCATCTCGATAGAAGGGAAAAAGGTGAGGTTCGCCAGCCCCTTCGACGCCCTGGAAGCCGGAATAGGCATGGTGCACCAGGAGTTCTCGCTCATACCCGGTTTCACGGTGACCGAGAATATCGTCCTCAACAGGGAATCGACCAAATACAACTTCCTCGTCGAGGCTTACGGCGACCGCATGAAAACCCTCGACAGGGATGACATGGACCGCAGGAGCCGTGAAGCGATCGACAAGTTGAAGGTAGGCCTGGACCCGGCCATTGCCGTTTCAGAACTCCCTGTGGGTTACAAGCAATTTACCGAGATAGCCCGCGAGATCGACAAGGAGAACACCAAGATACTCGTCCTCGACGAGCCCACGGCGACCCTTACCGAATCGGAGGCGGAGATCCTCCTCGATACGATGAAGCGCCTCGCCGCCCTCGGTATTTCCATCATTTTCATCTCCCACAGGCTCCAGGAGATTATGGATGTCTGCGACAAGATCATCGTCCTCCGGGATGGTGAGGTGGTCGACAACACCACCCCGGACGAGACGGATATCATGTCCATAGCCACATCGATGGTCGGGAGGGATATCACCACCGCCTTTGCAGGAAAGGGCGACAGGGAAGGCAACCTCGGGGAGGTCATCCTCCGGGTGGAGCACCTCTGGGTGGACATGCCCGGGGAAACGGTGAGGGATGTCTCTTTCCAGGTCAGGGAGCGGGAGATCTTCGGGATCGGAGGCCTCGCCGGCCAGGGAAAACTAGGGATAACGAACGGAATAATGGGGATGTTTCCCGCGGGGGGCTCAGTCTTTTTCCTGGAGGGACCGATCCGGCTCAACGACCCCACGAGTCCCCTCGAGGCGGGGATATCCGCCGTTTATGAAGACCGGCGGGGAGTGGGCCTTTTGATGGAAGAACCCATTTCATGGAATATTATCTTCACGTCGCTCCAGATGCAGGAGCGGTTCCTCAAGCCGATCCTCGGAGGCCTCATAAAGATCAGGGACGAATCGGAAATAGCCAGGAGCGCCAGGGATTACATCGATATGCTCAATATAAAATGCCTCAGTGAGAATCAACGCGTCCAGGACCTTTCAGGCGGCAATCAGCAGAAGGTATGCCTTGCCAAGGCTTTCGAGACAAAACCACGACTCCTGTTCGTTTCGGAACCGACGAGGGGTATAGACGTCGGCGCAAAAAGAATGGTCCTGGAAGCCCTGAGAAAATACAATGACGAATTCGGAACGACAATCGTGATGGTCTCTTCCGAACTGGAAGAACTGCGTTCAATCTGTGACCGGATAGCGATAATCGATTCAGGGCGCATAGCGGGCATACTCCCGGCTTCGGCCCCCTCGACGGATTTCGGCGTCCTGATGCTTGGGATAGACGGAAGGGAAAAGAAGGTGGTCTGACAATGGCCGGGATAAAGAAGTTCATCGAAAACGCGGGCTGGCCGAGGATAATCATAGGCCTCTTCCTGTTCTCCCTTTTCATCATGGCCCCCTTCGTAAGGGTCCGGATCGACGCGTCGGTGAGCGACACCCTCGTCAGGTTCGGCATGAACGGCGTGATGGTACTGGCGATGGTCCCGATGATCGTATCAGGGTGCGGGCTGAACTTCGGCCTTCCCCTCGGCATAATCGCCGGCCTGCTCGGGGCGGTCACCAGTATAGAGATAGGGATCCCCGGAATACCGGGGGTCCTGATCGCCATGACGATATCCTTGCCAATAGCCGTCGTGCTGGGGTGGGGTTACGGCCTCCTCCTCAACAGGGTAAAGGGCAGCGAGATGATGATCGCCACCTACGTGGGCTTCTCCTCCGTGGCCTTCATGTGCATCATGTGGCTTGTGCTCCCCTACAAGAGCTCCAACATGGTCTGGGGCTACGCCGGCAAGGGCCTCCGAACGACGATCGCCGTGGAGGGGTTCTGGCACCAGGCCATCAGCGATATCGGGTCCTTCAGCATCGGACAGTTCTTTTACGTTCCCACGGGGATGTTCCTCTTCTTCGCCCTTCTCTGCTGGTTCATGTGGGTTTTCATGAGGACCAGGACCGGCACGGCGATGACAACCGTGGGGTCAAATCCCGAATACGCCAGGGCTTCCGGGGTCAACATCGACAGGATGAGGACCTTGTCGGTGATATTATCGACCGTCCTGGGAGCGATAGGGATCATTGTCTACGAGCAGAGCTTCGGTTTCGTTCAGCTTTACATGGGTCCTTTCTACATGGCCTTCCCGGCGGTGTCGGCAATACTCATCGGCGGTGCCTCGGTCCACAGGGCCAGTATCCTTAACGTGATAATAGGGACATTACTTTTCCAGGGTATCCTGACGATGACTCCTTCGGTGATAAACAGCATGATCCAGACGGACATGTCGGAAGTCATCAGGATAATCGTATCTAACGGGATGATCCTCTATGCCCTCACACGAACCGTGAAGGTGAAATAATGAACAAAAAAGTCGACCTCCTCAAGCATTACCTCATCCAGAATGCCGTACCCATCCTGTTCATCGTCGTGAGCGCCTTCGCGATCCCGATCTCCCAATTTTCCGGGACCTACCTTGTCCAGGAAATGCTGGTACGCCTTTCCAGGAACTCCTTCCTGGTGCTCTCGCTACTCATCCCTATCATGGCGGGTATGGGCCTGAACTTCGGTATGGTCCTCGGCGCGATGGCAGGCCAGATAGGCCTTATATTCATGAGCGACTGGAGTGTGGTAGGCGTCCCTGGGGTCATCCTGGCGGCCATCATTTCCACCCCCCTAGCGATCGCCCTGGGATGGTTGACAGGAACCATCCTCAACCTTGCCAAGGGACGCGAGATGGTCACTTCCTTCATACTCGGATTTTTCATGAACGGAGTGTACCAGCTGGTCGTCCTTTATGGTTTCGGCAGCGTTGTTCCGATGACAAATCCCGCCATGGTGCTCTCAAGAGGTTTCGGCATTAGGAATGTGACCAACCTCGAGGGTATCAGGAAGTGCCTCGACAACCTCATGCCCTTGAACATCCGCGGGATAGACATCCCCCTGGCTACGTTCCTCATTATTGGGCTTTTCTGCCTCTTCGTCCTTTGGTTCCGGGGGACGAAACTGGGGCAGGACATGAGGGCCGTAGGCCAGGACATGAAGGTGGCGGGGGACGCCGGTATACCCGTCGAGCGCACGCGGCTGATAGCCATAATCATCTCCACCGTCCTCGCCTGCTACGGACAGATCATTTTCCTCCAGAACATCGGCACCATGAACACCTATAACAGCCACGAACAGGCGGGCATGTTTGCCATCGCCTCCCTTCTCGTGGGCGGCGCCAGCGTATCCAGGGCGTCGATCTTCAACGTGTTCCTTGGTGTGGTGCTTTTCCACCTGATGTTCGTCGTCTCTCCCATGGCCGGCAAGTACCTGATCGGCGAGGCCCAGCTCGGGGAGTATTTCAGGGTTTTCGTGTCCTACGGGATCATTTCCCTGGCCCTGGTGCTTCACGCTTGGCGCCGACAGAAGGACCGTGAACGCGCCCGCCGCAGCCTTCGCGGCGCCGCCGGGGAATAGGAGAGCGAAGCCATGAAGCCAAGACAGATCCTCGTGAACCTGGTCATCATCACGCTGATGGCGGTCGTAGCCTTCATAAGTTACATGAACGGGAAGACGAGCATGATCTACGTGGAGAACCTCCCCTTTGAAACGGAGGCTGCGACCTACCCGGCCTTCGAGGCCGCGACGGTCGGCATGGAAGGCGGTCCTCCACCTATTTTCCTTGAGGAGGGCGACCGGGACGTCCTGACCATCGTGGGCCGATCCCATGTCCTCCTGATCGAGGAACTCGACAGCAGCGACAATGTGGTCAACACCTACAGGGTGGATTTCAAAAACAGCGAATTGAAGGGCAAGGTCGTCAACATCGTCCCCCTCGCGCACGGAAAACTGCCGGGTTGGAGCTACCCCTTGGACTGACCGGGCGGGCGGGGAGCGCAAAGGAGACCCGATATGGGATACGATACCCTGCTTGAAAAGTACAGACCTCAATTGATCTCGAACCTCCAGGACATGGTCCGCATCAGGAGCGTAGGGTCCATGCCCCTGGAGGGGAAACCCTTCGGGGAGGGCGTCCACCAGGCCCTTAACCTGGCCCTTGAGACGGCCTCGGACCTCGGTTTCCGGGCGGTGAACCGGGACGGGATGATCGGTTACGCTGAGTACGGCTCGGGAAAGGAGATGGTGGCCGTCCTCGGCCACCTCGACGTGGTACCCGAAGGCAAGGGCTGGACCTACCCTCCCTTCGGCGCGGAGGTCCACGACGGAAAGATGTATGGTCGCGGGACCACCGATGACAAGGGGCCGACCGTGGCCGCCCTCTGGGCCCTGAAGATCCTTTCCGACGAGGGGCACCGCCTGTCCAGAAGGATAAGGATTATCTTCGGCACCAACGAGGAAAGCGGCTTCCGGGGCATCAAGTGGTACGCCGCCAACGAGGAAGCCCCCGTAGCGGGCTTCACCCCTGATATACCGGAGGGGATCGTTCATGCCGAGAAGGGCGGCCTCCATATCCGGATCGATGTACCTGTCGGAGCCAACGACGCGACCCGGCTGGTCTCCTTCCAGGCGGGGGAGGCCGTAAATATTGTCCCCGACCGGTGCGAGGCCGTTTTCGCCGGCGACCCGCGGGTCCTTGATGACTGGGCGGAGGTCCTCCGCGGCGCTGTCGAGGCCATGCCTCTGGGCGGCGAGGTGCTTTTCGAAAAGGGGGCCCTTACCGTAAGGGCTTTCGGCAAGGCGGCCCACGCGAGCCTCCCTGAAAATGGCGAGAACGCCATCGCGGCCCTCTGCCGTCTGATCGATGCCACCCCCCCTCCCGGCGGACCCTTCGAGGCCTTCAAGGTCTTATCACGGCTGCTGGAAGACCCGAGGTTCGGTTCCAGCCTGGGGATAGCCATGAGCGATGACGTCTCCGGCCCGCTGACGTGCAACCCCGGACTGGCTTCTTTTTCAAAGGATGTCCTCTCGGTATCCCTCGATATCAGGCATCCAGTGACGATCAAGGGCGACCTGGTGGCGGAAAGGCTGAAGGAACGGCTGGCCCCGTTCGGCCTCGTCCCCGTGGAGACCTCAAGGTACAGCCCCCTCTTCGTCCCCAAGGATTCACCCCTGATCAGGGACCTCAGCGAGGCTTTTTTCGAGGCTACGGGGAAGCACCCGGAAGTGATGGCTATCGGCGGCGGGACCTATGCCAAGGCCCTCCCGAACGTAGTGGCCTTCTCCCCTTTCCCCGCGGGCCTTATGGACCTGGCCCACCAGGCCGATGAACACATCGGGATCGAGGACCTTTTGTCCTCCGTCCTGGTCCTCAAGACCGCCATGCTCAAGCTGGCGAGGTGAGGTCCCGCTCACCCGCCGTCTCAGGCCGGCTTGAACCGATTCCTGTGGATCTTCCGGAAGGACAGGCCTCCTTTTGGGGTGGGGCGTTTCTCCTCGGAGGGATGGCCCACGGCGATGACGCACAGCACCCTGAGATCATCGGGGATGCCCAAAAGACCCCTGACATAATCCTCGGCCGTCTCGCCGGGGGCGTGCTCCCTGTTCCTGACCTGGGACCAGCACGACCCGAGGCCAAGCCCTACGGCGGCCAGTTGAGCGATGATCGCCGCCAAGGACGAGTCCTCCACCCAGGTGTCGGTGACTTTATCATTCCCCAGGACAACAATGCCCAGGGACGCGCCCCCGAGGAAGGCCGAATTGCTCCCCCTAGTGGCGGCAAGCCTGTTCAGCAGTTCCCGGTCATCGACGAAAACGAACTCCCAAGACCTAGTGTCTCTCCCCGTGGGACTCCGGAGCACGGCCTCCTCCAGGGCAGCCACCTGTTCGTCCGAAAGGGGACGGTCCTGGTACCGCCTGATACTTCTTCGTTCTCTCAACAGCTCCATCAGGTCCTTCATTTCCACCACTCCTTTTGAAAGAGCCCCCGTCTGCCGGGGAAATGAAAAAGGGGCGGCTTCCGCCACCCCTATATTACCTTGGTCGGGTTTTCCGGCGCAGAGACACTTCAAGCAACCACTCCCTGTTCCGTTAAAAACCGTTCCTCTTTACTGGAGCACTTCACTTACAATTTGAAACTTGATACTTCTGCCGCTGCTTCTTCACTTCCCAAACCGCTTTTCAAGCCGGAAAACCCGACTTCGAGGGCACTTCTCCCCGATAATAGAATAATACAACAACCTCAAAAGAAAATCAAGGGGCAGGAGAAACAGAATCGCTATCGCCGGGGGGAAGGGCGAAAAGAGTGAAACCCTCGCCGACAGGAGGTTCTGAAAACCAGGACCCTTGCCGATCCAATTGAAAAATGCGGTCCCTCCGACCGCATTTAGGACCGCATTTATTTGGTTGGTGGAGATGATCGGATTCGAACCGACGACTTCCTGCGTGCAAGGCAGGCGCTCTCCCACTGAGCTACATCCCCGAAAAGGCTGGTGGGCCGAGGAGGATTCGAACCTCCGACCTCACGGTTATCAGCCGTGTGCTCTAGCCACCTGAGCTATCGGCCCTCGGGAAAAAAGATACAGCGTACAAAAACCCATGGGGTACCTCTTATGATACTCCCTAGAAAGGAGGTGATCCAGCCGCACCTTCCGGTACGGCTACCTTGTTACGACTTCACCCCCCTTACCAGGCACACCTTAGACGGCTCCGCCCCGGCACTCAACAAGAAAGAACCTCCACTCCTTACAAGCACTACCGTGCCTCTAAAAAAGAGGACGCTCTCCCCAGTTGAGTGCCGGGTTCGGCCACCGGCTTCGGGTGCACCCAACTCGGGTGGTGTGACGGGCGGTGTGTACAAGGCCCGGGAACGTATTCACCGCGGCTTGGCTGATCCACGATTACTAGCGATTCCGACTTCATGCAGTCGAGTTGCAGACTGCAATCCGAACTGGGACCGGCTTTGGGGGATCCGCTTAGAGTCACCCCTTCGCTTCCCGTTGTGCCGGCCATTGTAGCACGTGTGTCGCCCTGGGCATAAGGGCCATGATGACTTGACGTCATCCCCACCCTCCTCCGGCTTGTCGCCGGCAGTCCATCCAGAGTGCCCGGCCGTACCGTTGGCAACTGAATGCAGGGGTTGCGCTCGTTGCGGGACTTAACCCAACATCTCACGACACGAGCTGACGACAGCCATGCAGCACCTGTGTACGCTCCCCATCCGAAAATAGGGTCAAGACACTTTCATGCCCCTAATACGTACATGTCAAACCCAGGTAAGGTTCTTCGGTTTGCATCGA
>MTKZ01000013.1_pt1 | contig 142494 bp, 109 predicted proteins | sample 1042781 | NCBI WGS metagenome assembly MTKZ01 (sample SAMN06212207, study PRJNA360539) | anaerobic digester metagenome | biome: Wastewater treatment plant; material: sludge; isolation source: anaerobic digester fed with sludge from wastewater treatment plant | place: Denmark: WWTP Viborg ... | reverse complement strand
AGAGACCGCAGGCAGAATAAACAGCGAGAGCCTCGGCGTTCATAAAAGCTCCCGGTTCTTTGTTGTAGCAACCACCTTATAATTCGTGATAATTTACAAGAATAATGTACCTTTGTTGGTTATAAGTACAAGATTTCAAATATGGCTTCATTAATTAATGTTATAGGAAAGATCTTTGGTTCCAAGGCGGACAGGGACCTCAAACAATTGACCCCTTACCTTGAAAGGATCAAAAAAGAATACGACAGGATAGACAAACTGGATCATGATGCGCTGCGTGCAGAAACGCAGAAAATCAGGCAAACTATCCAGGACCATATTGCCGAAGACGAAAAACAGAAATCAACGCTAAGGGAGCAGCTTGAAGATGTGGAGATTGAAGTGGAAAAGAAGGAAACCCTGGCTACCGAGGTGGATAAACTCACCAAAAGGATCGATGAAAAGATAGAAGAGGTACTGGACCGCGTACTTCCCCAGGTCTTTGCCATAATGAAATCTACTGCAAGGCGCTTTTTCGAGAACCAGACACTGACCGTGACAGCTACCGACTTTGACAGGCAGCTTTCCACTACCAAAGACCATGTGGAAATCAAGGGAGACAAGGCCGTATGGCACAACTCCTGGATGGCCGGCGGGAACCGCATCACCTGGGACATGATCCATTACGATGTTCAGCTCATAGGCGGGGTTGTGCTCCATAAGGGCAAGATTGCCGAGATGGCAACAGGAGAAGGAAAAACGCTGGTGGCCACACTCCCGGTTTTTCTGAATGCTTTAGCCGGCAAGGGAGTGCATGTGGTTACGGTTAACGATTACCTCTCAAGGCGTGACTCGGAGTGGATGGGACCCCTCTATGAATTTCATGGGCTCCGGGTAGATTGCCTGGACAAGCACCAGCCCAACTCGGATGAGCGCCGTAAGTCCTATCGCGCCGATATTACCTTTGGAACCAATAATGAATTCGGCTTTGATTACCTGCGCGACAATATGGCCATAAACTCCGATGACCTGGTCCAGAGAAAGCACCATTATGCCATCGTGGACGAGGTTGACTCGGTCCTGGTTGACGATGCCCGTACCCCCCTGATCATCTCAGGGCCCGTTGCCAAGGGAGAAGACCAGCAATTTAATGAATTCAGGCCCATCGTGGAGAATCTTTACCAGGCCCAGAGGTCCCTGGTTCAGCAATACCTTGCCGATGCAAAAAAAATGATCCAGGACGGAGATGAGGAAAACGGAGGAAAGACCCTGCTCAAGGCATTCAAGGGACTCCCCAAATACAATCCGCTTATCAAATACCTGAGTGAGCCGGGAATCAAGCAGTTGCTGCAGAAGACAGAGAATTTCTACATGCAGGACAACAACAAGCAGATGCACCTGATCACAGACGATCTGTACTTTATCATTGAAGAACAGCAAAAATCTGTGAACCTGACAGAAAAAGGCCATGATCTTATAGCCAGAAAAGTCAGCGAATCCAACTTCTTCATCCTGCCTGATATGGGCACCGAGATTTCTGAACTGGAAAAGAAAAACCTCTCTGCAGAAGAGAAAGCAGCGGCCAGGGATACCCTGTTAAATGAATATGCCATCAAATCTGAACGTGTTCATACAGTCAATCAATTGCTCAAAGCCTATGCAATGTTTGATAAGGATGTGGAATACATCGTGGTGGACAACAAGATCAAAATCGTTGACGAGCAGACGGGCCGTATCCTGGAAGGAAGGCGTTACTCGGACGGCCTTCACCAGGCTATAGAAGCCAAGGAACGGGTAAAGGTAGAGGCTGCCACACAGACGTTTGCCACGATAACGCTCCAGAATTACTTCCGGATGTATCACAAGCTGGCCGGTATGACGGGAACGGCAGAAACAGAGGCAGGCGAGTTCTGGTCAATATACAAACTGGATGTGGTTGTTATACCGACTAACCGTCCTGTGATAAGAAAAGACGAAGAAGACCTGATTTACAAGACAAAACGCGAGAAGTACAATGCGGTCATAGATAAAATTGACGAGTTGACAAAAGCCGGAAGGCCTGTGCTTGTGGGAACGACTTCTGTCGAGGTTTCCGAGTTGCTAAGCCGCATGTTGAAAATGCGTGGTGTAAAGCACAATGTCCTAAATGCCAAACAGCATGCACGGGAAGCCGAGATTGTTGCCGAAGCCGGAAGGGCTTCCTCGGTGACCATTGCGACCAACATGGCCGGAAGGGGTACGGATATCAAGCTCAGGGAAGGGGTTAGGGAAGCAGGTGGTCTGGCCATCGTGGGAACAGAACGCCATGACAGCCGCCGGGTGGACCGTCAGTTGCGCGGACGCGCCGGCCGCCAGGGGGACCCGGGTTCTTCCATCTTTTTTGTATCCCTGGAAGATGACCTGATGCGTCTCTTTGGCAGCGGAAGGATTGCAGCCATCGTGGACAAGATGGGTATGAAGGAAGGAGAGGTTCTGCAGCACTCCATGTTGTCGAGTTCCATAGAAAGGGCGCAGAAAAAAGTGGAAGAGAACAACTTCGGGATCCGGAAACGGCTGCTCGAATATGACGATGTAATGAATTCGCAGCGCGAAGTGATCTATACACGGCGTCGCAATGCGTTGTACGGTGAACGTGTAGATGTGGATGTGGCCAACATGATGTCCGATTTTGCAGAATCCTTCATGCAGCGCATGGATGGAACAGACTATGAAGACCTCCGTTTTGAACTGATCCGGCAGATATCCATTGAACCGGGATTTGACCAGGAAATGTTCCGCAAGGCCACCGCCGCGGAAATGGCAGAATCACTGGCAGAGCAGATACAGTCTACTTACAGCCGCAGGGCAGATGCGCTGGTGGCCCAGGCCTGGCCCATTATAAAGAACATTTATCAGACGCAGCGCGCCACTTATGAGAACGTTGTGGTGCCGGTGAGTGACGGGAAACGTATCTACCAGGTTGTTGTGAACATACAGAAAGCCTATGAAAGCAAGGGCAAGGAATTGATACGGGCCATTAACAAGACCATTAACCTGGTGGTGATCGATGAATTCTGGAAAGAGCACCTGCGCGATATGGACGATCTGAAACAGTCTGTGCAGAACGCCACCTATGAACAAAAAGACCCTTTGCTGGTATACAAGTTTGAAAGCTTCAAACTTTTCAGCGAAATGCTCGAAAAAATTGCCCGTGAAGTGTTATCTTTCCTCCTTAAGGCTCACATTCCGCTGCGCCAGGACCAGGACAGGCTGGACAAAGCCGGAAGCGAAAGAAAACGCACCGATCTGAGCAACACCCAGACTTCGCGCCCTGATTTGTTGACACAATCGGCCGAGCCCCGCTCCAATGCCCCGGTCCATGTGGAGAAACAGGTGGGCAGGAACGATCCGTGCCCCTGCGGGAGCGGTAAGAAATACAAACAATGTCACGGTAAAAACTAATCATTCCATTATTTGTCTATGTCATACGATTTGATAATCATTGGTTCCGGTCCTGCAGGCTATACGGCGGCAGTCCGTGCTTCCCAGTTGGGATTCAGAACAGCGGTTGTTGAAAGAGGTCCCCTGGGAGGTGTCTGTCTTAACTGGGGATGTATCCCCACCAAGGCCCTGCTCAAAAGCGTTGAGGTACTGATTTTTTCAAAAAATGCTCAAACCTACGGGGTAAAGCTTTCCGGAGGGGTGGAACCCGATCTGGCTGCCATTGTCTCCAGGAGCCGGGAAGTCTCGGCCCAGATGTCCAGGGGTATAGAATACCTTTTTAATAAGTACAAAATTGAAGTTATTCACGGGCGGGGGCACATAGAAGGCCCCGGAAAGGTTTCCGTGGGAGACAAAATATTGGAGACAAAAAGGATATTGATCGCAACCGGTTCAAAACCAAATTCACTTCCCGGAGCGTCCATAGACGGGAAAAGGATCATAGCTTACCGCCAGGCAATGGTGCCTGAAACCATCCCCGGGAGCATGGCCGTGATAGGCTCCGGAGCGATAGGCACCGAACTGGCCTATTTTTATCATTCCCTGGGAACAAAAGTGACGCTTATTGAATATATGGACCAGCTCGTCCCAACAGAAGATGCAGATGTTGCAGCACAGCTGAGCCGCTCTTTCCGTAAGGCCGGAATCAGGGTCATGACATCGGCCGGGGTTAAGTCTGCCGAAAAATTTGCAAAAGGATGCTGTCTGGAAGTGGAAACAAAAAAAGGAACCGAATACATAGAAGCCGATGTGGTTCTGTCGGCTGCGGGGGTGGTCCCAAACACCTCAAATATGGGACTGGAGGAAGCAGGGGTCAGGATGGTCCGTGGAAAAATTGTTGTGGATAAAGATTTTATGACTTCTGTTCCCGGAATTTATGCTGCAGGGGATGTTTTGCCCACACCGGCGCTTGCACACCTGGCTTCTGCCGAAGCCCTTTGCTGTGTGGAACGCATGGCCGGAATGCAGGTTCCCGATGTGGATTACAGGAATATTCCGGGTTGCATTTATGCAACACCGGAAATTGCATCAGTAGGGTTGCGCGAAAAAGAAGCAAAAGAAAAGGGCATTGATGTCAGAATTGGAAAATTTCCTTTTACCGCATCCGGGAAGGCAGCTACGGCCGGGGAGCGGGAAGGTTTTGTCAAACTCGTTTTTGATGCACTCGATAACCGCCTTTTAGGGGCCCATATCATAGGGGCCCACGCAACCGAGATGATAGGCGGACTGGTTGCCTGCATAGGAATGAAAATAAAAGACCATGACCTGGTCCGGACTGTTTTCCCTCATCCTACCATGAGTGAAGGCATCATGGAGGCTGCTGCCATCGCCTGCGGTCAATGTGTCAACATTTAAAAATTTTTTATCATGTACAGAAAAAACCTGGCATTGGTCGCTCATGACCATAAAAAGAAAGATCTTATAGAGTGGGTGCAATTCAACAAGGAACGTCTTTCCAGGCACAGGCTTGTATGTACGGGAACTACAGGCCGTATGGTGGAAGAGGCTACCGGGATAACGGTCACCGCTTTAAAATCCGGACCCCTGGGCGGGGATCAACAGATGGGAGCTCTTATAGCCGAAGGTAAGATCGACATGCTGATTTTCTTCTGGGATCCCATGCAACCGCAGCCTCACGATGTGGATATCAAGGCATTGCTGCGCATATCCAGCTTGTATAATATCCCGACTGCCTGTAACAGGTCCACAGCCGACTTCCTGATATCTTCCACCCTGTTTGACAGTTCCTATATCCCCGCTCCGGAATCGTTTGATGATTACCTGACCAGGCCCTTGTAACCTGCAGTCACTGCACTGCATGACAAGGTAGCTTTTTTCTTTAAGCCGAGGCTTCCCTGCATTCAAAGCGCAATCGCTACACCATAAAGAACGGAGAGCTTTTTTGTTAAGCCGAGGCTCTCCGTTCTTTATGGAGCAACGACTTAGCCATTGATCAGTTTTCCTGCTCCTGGCCGTTGGATCGTTGCTGGTGAGCGGTCGCTGATACTACTAGATAAGGGAAGCCTCGGCTTAAGGAAAAAGCTTCCCGATCTTGTAGTATCAGCGACCGCAGCAGACAGCAGAAGCAAGGAGAAGCCTCGGCAATAAGAAAAAACTTCCCTTTCCTGTGGCGTCAGTGTTAGCGTTTTTCCCTTATGTGGTAATGATTTCGTTCAGAGGCATTACGCGAAACCAGTTCCCCGATGAAACCCGCCAGAAAAAGTTGCATCCCCAGGACAATTGCCACCAGGGACAAATAAAAGAGGGGTTGGTCCGTGACAGCGCGGAACGGCAGACTGTGGGACTGCCAGTAAAGCTTCTGGATTATAAGCCACAAGGCAATGATACCACCTGCCAGAAACATGAGGGATCCGAAAAGCCCGAAAATATGCATCGGCTTTTTCCCAAACCGCGCCAGGAACCACAAGGTAAGCAAATCAAGGTAACCATTTACAAAACGGCTTAGTCCGAATTTGCTCTTGCCGTATTTGCGCTTGGCATGCATAACGGGTTTTTCCCCAATCCGGGCAAAACCTGCCTCCTTTGCAAGGTAAGGAATGTAGCGGTGCATTTCCCCGTAAACCTCAATACTTTTGATCACTTCGCTGCGATAAGCCTTAAGCCCGCAGTTCATGTCGTGGAGCCGGATCCCGGTTACCAGCCTGGCGGTTGCGTTGTAGATGCGTGATGGGATGTTCTTGGTCAGGACAGCATCTTTGCGTTTCTTTTTCCACCCCGAGACCAGGTCGTAGGTTCCGTCGGCCACCATCCGGTAGAGGGCAGGAATTTCGGCAGGGTCATCCTGCAGGTCCGCATCCATAGTGATTACCACCTTTCCCGTCGCGGTACCGAAACCGCAATAAAGGGCTGCTGATTTCCCATAATTGCGGCGAAAACGGATGCCATGGATCCGGGAATCCCCGTCTGCCTGTTTTGCTATGAAATCCCAGGAACCGTCCGTGCTGCCGTCGTCTACGAAAATGATTTCATATTCCGGAAGGTGTTGAAGGTTGGTTTCCAGCGGCGAGCCGAGCACCGTTCTGATGCGGTCTAGAAGTTCGGGAAGCGATTCCCGTTCATTATACAAAGCGATAACTACCGACAGGTCCATGAAGGTGCTTTATTTATTCAAAAGGCGTTGACGCAACTTTGTGCTTTGTCCCGTTAGCCAGCAGGGAAGACCAGAGCAGACCCAGGATGTTGAAGTAGATGAACTGGGATATTGTGATAATTACAGGCAAACGGGCTATGAATTTGTCTGTATTGAAATCTTCTTCATTAATACCGGCCTGTTCAAATCCAGATAGCAGGGCGTTGGTGATCTGGCCTGTAGTATCGGGAAACAGGAACATTACATGGAGATAGTAATAGGCGGCTGCAATTATGGAAGAACAAAACGAAACAGCAAGTCCGAATTTGAAAGAGTCTGAATATGTATAGCTGTCTTTTCCCTTGCCAAAATCTTTCATGAAGTAGAAAAGCAGGCCCAGTGTACCGGCCAGTTTAACTATCCAGAATAAAATATTCATCCACCGCTCAGGTGTCAGTACCGATTGCAGTACCATAAAAAATACAGAAACCAGGGCGAGCAGGATTCCGTAGATGGCGGCTTTGTTCCAAAAAGACTGATTCATGGACATAAGGTTAAGGTTTGATTCACAAAGTAACCAATTTTTTTAAAAAATACCTAACTTTACCGGTTGTTATAAAGTAGCACATTTCACTAAATGCAGAATATGATTACAATCACTTTTCCCGACGGGAAAACAAAACAATATGAAAGCCGGGTTACAGGTTATCAGATTGCAAAAGACATCAGCCCCGGGCTGGCGGCCGTCGTTCTGGGTATGAAAGTGGATGGAGTTTTGACAGACATTCGCGTCCCGCTCACAAAGGATGCCGCTGTACGTTTCCTTAAGTGGGAAGACGAAGAGGGGAAGCAGGTTTTCTGGCACTCTTCTTCACACCTGATGGCAGAAGCATTGGAGATTCTATACCCGGGGGTAAAATTTGGGATAGGACCGGCCATAGAAAATGGTTTTTATTACGACATTGATCTGGGAGGACGTCAGCTTACAGAAGCCGATCTGGAAACAGTTGAACGCAAGATGCTGGAAATGGCAAAGACAGGTCAGGTATTTGAACGCAGGGAGGTAAGCAAGGATGAAGCCCTTAAGACGTACCAGGAAAAGGGAGATCCCTATAAGTGTGAATTGATCAATGACCTGGAAGACGGTACAATAACATTTTATTCAAACGGTTCTTTTACAGACTTGTGCAGGGGACCCCACATTCCTGATACTTCTGTCATCAAAGCTGTAAAACTTACCTCCATTGCAGGTGCCTATTGGAGGGGGGATGAGAAACGCCAGATGCTCACCAGGGTCTACGGGATCACTTTCCCAAAAAAATCCCTGTTGGAGGAATATCTGAAAATGCTTGAAGAAGCGAAAAAAAGAGACCACCGTAAACTGGGAAAGGAACTGGAGCTTTTCACTTTCTCACAAAGGGTTGGACAGGGACTTGCCCTGTGGTTGCCCAATGGGGCAGCCCTTAGGGAGCAGCTTGAAAATTTTTTGAAGGGCGTTCAGAAAGTACACGGCTACCAACAGGTCATCACACCGCATATCGGCCAGAAAGAGCTATATGTTACCAGCGGTCATTATGCCAAATACGGAGCCAGCAGTTTCAGACCTATAGAGACACCGCAGGAGGGAGAAGAATTCATGCTCAAACCCATGAACTGTCCCCATCACTGCGAGATATACAAATCAAAGCCACACTCTTACAAAGACATGCCCGTACGCCTGGCTGAATTCGGAACCGTTTACCGCTATGAACAAAGTGGCGAGTTGCATGGTTTGACAAGGGTTCGTGGCTTTACTCAGGATGATGCCCATATTTTCTGCAGGCCGGACCAGATCAAGGATGAGTTCTGCAAAGTGATTGATATAGTGTTGTATATATTCAAAACATTAAGTTTTACCGAGTTTACGGCACAGGTATCACTACGTGACAAGAACGACACTTCCAGGTACATAGGGTCGGATGAAAACTGGGAAAAAGCAGAAAAAGCCATTATAGAAGCTGCTTCGGAAAAGGGGCTTCAGACTCAGATTGTATATGGGGAAGCAGCATTCTATGGGCCAAAACTGGATTTTATGGTGCGTGACGCTATTGGAAGAAAATGGCAATTGGGTACCATCCAGGTAGATTACAACCTGCCGGAACGTTTTGAACTCGAATATATTGGCGCAGATGATAGAAAACACAGACCGGTTATGATCCACCGGGCACCTTTTGGATCAATGGAACGCTTTGTCGCTGTCTTACTGGAACATACAGGCGGCAAATTCCCGCTTTGGCTGGCTCCGCAACAGGTGGTGGTCTTGCCGTTGAGTGAAAAATATAATGATTTTGCAAAAAAAGTTTGTGATTTCTTGAATAATTGCGAACTTCGCGCCTCGCTTGACGATCGTAACGAGACTGTAGGTAAGCGCATAAGGGAGAATGAGTTGAAGCGGATTCCCTATCTGCTTGTGGTGGGAGAAAAGGAGGAAACCTCAGGAACGGTGTCGGTTCGCCGTCAGGGAGAAGGAGATAAAGGAACCATGAAACCGGAAGCATTCGCTGATATGCTCCGGAAAGAGATAAAGGAATTGATTAACTAATACAGGAGGAACAAGTTATCGGAACATCGTACAGACCAAACGCTACGCCACAAAGAAGGAACAACCAGGGTAAAAGTTATCAGAGGAATTCACCTCAGGATGACGGCCCCAGGGTTAACAACGAAATTGATGTTCCACAGGTACGCGTTGTGGGAGACAATATTGAAAAGCCTGGAATTTATCCCCTGGCACAGGCTTTGAAAATGGCAGAAAAGATGAACCTTGATCTGGTGGAGATCTCGGCCCAGACTGACCCCCCGGTTTGTAAGATCACTGACTACCAGAAATTTTTGTATCAGAAGCGGAAAAAAGCCAAAGAGATGAAGGCTAATGCCTCCAGGATTATTGTTAAGGAAATCCGCTTCGGGCCCAATACAGATGAGCATGATTACCAGTTTAAACTCAAGCATGCCATTGAGTTCCTGAAAGAGGGCGCCAAGGTGAAGGCTTTTGTTTTTTTCAGGGGGCGCTCCATAGTATTCTCCGAGCAAGGCGAAAAACTGTTGCTCAGGTTTGCAGTGGACCTTGAAGATTACGGGAAAGCAGAACAGATGCCCAAGCTGGAGGGGAAACGCATGATTATGATGCTGGGGCCGAACAAAGCAAATATAAAGAAGAAATAACCATTAAGAATAGATTATGCCCAAAATGAAAACCAATCCCGGAGCCAAGAAGCGCTTTACGCTTACCGGAACCGGAAAGGTTAAGCGGAAACACGCTTACCACAGTCATATTTTGACAAAAAAAACCAAAAAGCAGAAAAGGAATCTGACTTATTCCTCATTGGTGGATAAGACGGATGAAAAGCGAATCAAAGAACTGATTTGCGCTTAATACTGCAAATACAATAACCAGACTGACCAGCCGGGAAGATTCTCAAAGGAGGAGAACGCTGCCAGTCGAAAAGAATTAAAATTATGCCAAGATCGGTAAATTCAGCGGCCTCTAAGGCCAGACGCAAAAAGATTCTAAAACAGACGAAGGGTAATTTTCTGGCACGCCGCAATGTCTGGACGGTTGCCAAGAATACGTATGAAAAAGGTTTGACCTATGCATACCGTGACCGTAAAAACAAAAAACGCACTTTCCGCGCCCTGTGGATTCAGCGCATCAACGCTGCCGCACGCATGCATGGTATGTCCTATTCACAGTTTATGGGCAAAATGAACAAGGCCAATGTGGGCCTTAACCGCAAGGTTCTTGCAGACCTGGCCATGAACAATCCCCAGGCATTTGAAGCCGTAATCAGCTCCATTAAATAATCAGGGTTTTGAACCGCTGGATCAGATTTTCACTGGTTGCTGCCGGTTACCTCTTGTGGGTTATCTGGCTGGGTAACTTTTGGTGGCTCTTTGGCCTTATAATTATATTCGATATTTATATAACAAAAAAGGTCAAATGGGCTTTCTGGAAAAAGAATCCCAAAAAGGATGCAAAACGTAACGTGCTGCTGGAATGGGTAGATGCAATCATATTTGCCTTGATTGCCGCGACGTTTGTAAAATACTTTTTCTTTGAAGCCTATATGATTCCCACGTCTTCCATGGAGAATACCCTGATGACGGGGGACTACCTGTTTGTGGGGAAATTGAAATACGGGCCAAAGCGCCCTCAGCACCCACTGACGATACCCCTGACACATAATGTCATCTTTGGGAAGGAATCATATTCCAGGCTTATTGAAAGGCCTTACAAACGCATGGCGGGTTTTTCCAAAGTCAGCAGGAATGACATGGTGGTTTTTAATTTTCCTCATGGTGATACGGTTTTGGTCAATTACCCTACCGATGATTATTATACCCATGTAAGGCTAAACGGCCGCAAAAACACCCTGGATCATTACGGTCCTGTAAAAATAAGGCCGGCCGGGAAAGAGGACAATTATGTAAAGCGCTGTGTAGCTATTGCAGGCGATACCCTGCATGTAAGGGATGGCAAGGTTTATGTAAACGGGCAGGCGCAGCCTTACTTTTCAGGTATTCGCACTACCTATACGGTAGTGACAGACGGACAAACCCTGAACCAGCGCCTTTTGGATAAATATGGCATTTCTCCGTCAGAAGCCTTTTATGACAACCGCATTCCCGGATACCCGTCGCTGCCTATGAATGAGGAAATAGCAGCGGAAGTCTCGGCCTTACGCAACATTGTATCCGTCACGCAGAACGTTGATGGTTTTCCTCCCGATTATCCCGATTCACAAATGATGCTTTTTCCCTTTGTTACGTCTACCGATTTTCCCTGGACAAGAGATAATTACGGACCTCTATGGATACCACGGGCAGGAGTGAAAGTGACACTGACACCACAGAATCTGCCCTTGTACAGGCGTATCATTACTGTCTATGAAGGGCATACGTTTGAGGAAAAGGAAGGCCTGTATTATATTGACGGCCAGGAGACGACAGACTATACTTTTGGCATGGACTACTACTTTATGATGGGAGACAACCGTCATAATTCACTGGATTCCCGTTACTGGGGATTTGTTCCTGAAGACAGGATAGTGGGGAACCCCGTAGTTGTGTGGTTTTCCACAGATAAAAACAAATCATTTCCATCCCGGATACGATGGGACCGTATCCTGAAGGTCAGGTTTAAATAAATTTTGGGTTTCCAAAAAAAATGCAGATATTTGCAGCCCCTTAAAAATGAATAAAATCAAATAAATTTAGATACCATGGCACGAGTTTGTCAAGTTACAGGTAAGAAGAGGATGGTGGGGAACAAAGTGTCTCACTCAAAGCGCCGCACCAAACGCGAGTTTGCCCCCAATTTAAGAACCAAGCGTTTCTGGTCCGAGGAGGAAGGCCGTTTCATAACACTTAAAGTTACAACTGCCGGAATCCGCACTATTAACAAGAATGGCCTGACTGCCACATTGAAAGCATCCAGGGAAAAAGGTTTGATTGACATTGTATAATATTTCGTTTTATGGCCAAGAAAGAGAACAGAGTGCAAATCATTCTGGAATGCACTGAACAGAAAGAGAGTGGAGTTCCGGGAATATCCCGTTACATAACCACCAAGAATAAGAAGAATACCACACAACGACTGGAACGTAAGAAATACAATCCTTACCTTAAGAAAGTAACCCTTCACAAAGAAATCAAATAGTATAAAAATTAAGCATTATGGCAAAAAAAGCGGTTGCAACACTGAAAGATAAATCGGCAGGAAAGGGCAGCGCGAAATGCATTCGCATGGTCCGCTCGGAACGTACAGGAGCTTATATTTTTAAGGAAGGTATAATTCCCCCGGAAAAAGAAAAAGACTTCTTTGCAGGCAAAGAATGACTGCGTCAGGGTGATATAAATGAAGACCGGCTCTGCAAGGCCGGTCTTTTTTATTTATATTTGCAATCTTATGCAGCAAGGTGAAATTCTTAATAAAGGCCTTGAAAAAACCAGGAGAGGACTGTTCAGCCGCCTGACCAGGGCAGTCACGGGACGTTCCAGGGTGGATGATCAGGTCCTGGACGAACTGGAAGAAGCACTCATTGCTTCAGACGTAGGTGTGGATACAACACTCAGGATCATTGACAGGATTGAAGAACGGGTACGCAGGGACAAATACGTGAACACTGAGGAGTTGAACAGGTACCTTAGGGAAGAGATAGAAGCGCTCCTGCTGGAAAACAAGGCAACCAACCAGGTTATGCCCTTTGATTTCTCAAAAAAACCTTTTGTGATCCTGGTTGTAGGGGTAAATGGCGTGGGAAAAACAACTACCATTGGAAAACTGGCTGCACAACTGAAAGCCTCAGGGAAGAAAGTCATGGTGGGGGCTGCCGATACATTCAGGGCAGCTGCCATTGAACAGCTCTCCATATGGAGTGAGCGTTCGGGAGTTCCGATAGTAAAACAGGCTATGGGCAGTGATCCTGCCGCAGTTGCTTATGATTCACTGGCCTCGGCCATATCCCGGGATATGGATGTACTCCTGATAGACACCGCGGGCCGTCTTCATAACAAGGTCAACCTGATGAATGAATTGTCCAAAATACGGAAAGTGCTGCAAAAACTCATCCCCGATGCACCTCATGAAGTGTTGCTGGTGCTTGATGGTTCTACCGGACAGAATGCCTACCAGCAGGCGAGCGAATTTTCCAAAGCCACCGATGTGACGGCCCTGGCGGTAACCAAGCTAGACGGGACTGCCAAGGGAGGGGTGGTTATTGGCATCAGTGACATGTTACAGGTCCCCGTCAAGTTTATTGGACTTGGAGAGGGAATTGACGATTTGCAGGTTTTTGACAAAAAAGCATTTGTAGCCACTATATTTGAATGATCATAACGTATGAAGATACTCTACAATTGGTTGAAGGATTACCTTCCCCTGGATATGTCTGCCGAGCAGACAGCTTCTGTGCTTACTGAAATAGGATTGGAAGTTGAATCACTGGAAATCACAGAAACAGCACCCGGAGGGCTTCGGGGTGTGGTGACTGCGCAGGTAGTCTCCTGCGGGAAGCTCGCGGGCTCGGATCACTTGTCTCTGACCACTGTCCGTACCGGAGAAGGAGATCCTGTACAAGTGGTTTGTGGGGCACCAAATGTGGCTGCAGGTCAGAAAGTGCTACTGGCCACAGTTGGCACACAACTAACTTTTGCCAATGGGAACCAGGTAACGATTAAAAAATCCAAAATACGTGGCACCGAATCCCATGGGATGATCTGTGCCGAGGATGAACTTGGGATAGGAACCTCCCACGAAGGGATCATGGTTCTTCCCCCGGAAACCCCGGTGGGGATTCCTGCTGCTGAATACTTGAATCTTCCCACCTATGAGGTTTTTGAGATAGGCCTGACTCCCAACAGGATAGATGCCGCATCACACATGGGTGTCGCCCGGGACCTGGCCGCCTGGTACGCCTCGCGTGGAAAGGAGGTAGCGGTTAAGAGACCCGATGTTAGTAGTTTCAGGGATGATCCTTCCGGATCGGGTGTTCATGTGGTAGTAGAAGCCCCCTGGGCAGCACCCAGGTACAGTGGCATTACACTCGAAAATATCAAAACCGAACCTTCTCCGTTATGGATGCAGGACCGCCTGCGCATGGCCGGGATCAGACCTATCTGCAATGTGGTGGATATTACAAATTATGTTATGCTGGAAACAGGCCAGCCTTTACATGCCTTTGACAGGGAACAAATTCAGGGAGACTGTGTGGTTGTGCGCATGGCAGATACAGGAAGCCGTTTTGTCACCCTCGACGGGCAGGAACGAATACTGGATGGACAAGACCTGATGATATGCAACCAGAAAGAACCCATGTGCATAGGGGGTGTGTTCGGAGGGCTGGGTAGTGGTGTTACGGATAAAACCACATCCCTGTTTCTGGAATCGGCCTGGTTTCACCCGACCTTTATAAGAAGAACATCAAAGCGCCATGGTTTAAAGACAGATGCCAGTTTCCGGTTTGAAAGGGGAACAGATCCTGATGCAACTATTTATGCACTTAAGCGGGCAGCACTTCTGATGCAGGAGATCTGCGGCGCACGTGTGGCAGGCAGGATTATCGACCTGTATCCCGAGCCGGTAGTTCCCGTGAAGGTGGAACTGAATTACTCCAGGATGTTCTCATTAATGGGAAAGAACATAGGAGAAAACGTGACAGACACCATTCTCAAGGCGTTGGAAATGAGGGTGATCGCAAAAAATAAACAATCTATCACCGTGGAAGTTCCTCCCTACAGGGTTGATGTGAGACGTGAATGCGATGTGGTTGAAGAGGTGCTCAGAATATATGGATACAACAACATAGAATTGCCAGGAAATATTTGTTCTTCTATGGGACGTGTGCCCAAACCGGAACCACACAGGGTAAGGGAAGCAGTGGCTGACCGGCTCTCGGCCCTGGGATTCCGGGAAATCATGTGTAATTCCCTTACAAGTGCGCTTTATTATGAAAGTCCGGGAACTTATGCGCCACAGTCGCTTGTCAGGATTCTTAATCCTTTGAGCGGAGATCTGAACGCCATGCGGCAGACACTTCTTTGGGGAGGCCTGGAGGCTATTGCCTATAATATCAACAGACAGCAGTACGACCTCAGGTTCTTTGAACAGGGCAACGTGTATGCAGTCAACGGGGCAGGAGATACACTGGAAGGTTACAGGGAACAACAGCGTCTGGGATTATTCATGACAGGTCACGACAGAGGCCAGAACTGGCACACACCTTCCCGGAACACCGATTTTTTCATGATCAAATCATATGTTGACCATATTGCCCGGGTATTTGGACTTGACCTTTTACGGGCAGAATGCATGCCTGCTCCGGATGACCTTTTTCAAGAGGGAATACGATATGTAGTAAAAGGAAAAGTGCTGGCAGATCTGGGACGTGTGAGCCGCACATGTCTTGAAGTGCTGGATATAAGGCAGGAAGTATATGCAGCCGAGATCAACTGGGACCTTTTCTTTAATCTGATCCGCAACAACAGGGCACAATTCACCGGGTTGCCACGTTTCCCCGAGGTACACAGAGACCTGGCTCTTGTGGTGGACGAAAACATTACTTACAGGCAATTATACGAAACAGCCCTTAAAACCGAAAAACGATTATTGAAGTCGGTTAGCCTGTTTGATGTCTACGCGGGAAAAGGAATACCTGAGGGAAAAAAGCAATACGCGCTGAGTCTTGTGTTCCAGGATCCACAAAAAACCCTGACTGATACCTATGTGGAGCAAATCACAGGACATCTCCTGGAGGCATTCAGGCAGGAAACCGGGGCTGTTTTAAGGTAAGTTCCACCACCTTTTCCATAATTGACGGAACGTGTTGAATTCTTCCTGGTAAACAAAGCCGGCTCCACTTCGCTGGGTATTGTCCAGATAGTTTGAATACTGGTCTGCGGCATGACTGAATGCCTTGAGGCGGAATTTTCCCTTTTCATCCAGCTTAAGTTCTATATCTACGTTTCCTACCAGGTCGTTTTCGTTGCGTGTATAGGGATTGTTGCCCATATTACCGTTGATAACCACCCTGTTGTTGAAAAGCCTTGTAGAAATGGCAACATCAAAAAGATCCCCCCTCTGACCGGGAAGGTAGTTGAATCCTACGTCCAAAGGTATGTTGAGCTGAGCCAGGATATTGTTTAATTGGTTGGATAGGATTTCGGTAGCATTGGAATAGAGGATGTTGGAGTTGTTCACGATTCCAGACTCCTGTTCCGGTATGAAGCTGCTGGATATCAAAAGAGTAACAAATTGACGCATCATTTTGTCCTCCGTGGACAAGGCACTTTCAACGCGTGCCCTGGTCATAGGGTCAATATCCTGGATATCAATATTGAAACCTAATGTGGGATTCATCAGGTTTCCCGACATAAGTATCTGACAATCCACATCCCGGCGGTTGCTGATCATGGTGGTGTCAGAGAGCAGGGTATTGAGGGATGCCTTGGTTTTGTAAGATGCAGTAAGATTTAGTTGCGTGTTCTCAATGTCCCCGTTAAAAAAAATGGTACCTCCCGGAACAATCTGAAAACGTTTGGATACGATCCCCTGAAGGCCGAAAAGATAATTGCCGCTTTCTACTGTACAGTCACCCGTAATGGAGAAGGAATCATCCCTCGGATCAACCCCCAGGTTGATAAGACCGGTACCTCTGGCTGTAATGACGTCTCCGGTAGTTTTATTTATTTCCAGCAAGATCTCTGCATCTGGTGTCAGCTCTGTCTTCATGTTAAAGGTAAGCCTGGAATCGTTCGCCTTTTTTTTCTTTTGTTCCAGGGCAGCCAGCGTATACGGATCCCTTCCCGTATAGGGGAGCGGGGGCTCGACAAATGTGAGCAGGCTGGTCTGTCTGGCCTGTGAGGCAGAAGACAAAGGAATGTGAATCATGGAATTGGGCTCCGGGCGGATGGATAGATCCACCAGGATATCATCCAGGGGGCCCTTTATAACCAGGTTACCTGTAGCGTAGGCTTTCCCATAAAAAGAGTCGTTATCCTTCTCACCCAGGTTCAAACCCTGGAAGTTATTGAAACTCATGCTCAGATCTGCCTTTATATCCCTGAATTGCCTATATTTCAAGCCTCCCTGCACAATGGCATATTGTCCCCGTGAATCCCTGAGTGTGTCTTTGGGGAGGTAGAGCCCTTCGGGTGTCAGATTAACCGGTCCTGACAGAACATAGGGAACTTTTATATAGTCAACGGTAAAATGTAATTTATCAACAGCCGTATTCCCGCTCACAAGGTCCAGATTTGGCAAAATGCCTGAAAGATGCATGTCTCCCGATATTTTTCCATGTACATCTGAAACCAGGCCGTTGAGGAAAGGGGCCACCAGTGCTGCTTCAAAATCTTTGAAAGTTGCTTTAAGATCCAGTTCTTTACCCGATGGCTTGTAATAACCGGCAACAAGCAAGGGTGTTTGCCCCCCGGGCAGGGTAGTACTGGCTTCAAGGTTCAGGTAGTCGGTCTGCGGGTCCCGCGAACTAGTCAGGTGAAGGTCTCCTGCCAGGGTGTTGTTTACGTACAACTGTGCCCCCACTATGTCTGCCAGGAAGCGCCGGTCTCCGTAAAAATCGGTCAGGTGCCCCGTTCCGGTGAAAGAGCCCCTGAAAGAAAAAGGATATGCAGCAGGCAGCAGGGTGTTGAAAAGGCTGGCATCAAACCTGGACAGTGTCACAAAAAGCGTGTCCTGCGGCTCCCTGGAGAGGGCTCCGTCTATGAGAAGGGACTCGGGATCTTCCTGCTCTTTATGGTGTTGTAAAAGTACGTTATTCAGGGCGAGCCTGCCCCCTGCCAGAACCAGGCTGTCTGAACGCAGCTTCCATGTTTTTCCATTTATCACAAGATGGTCAGAAACCAGATGTGCCTTTATCGCAGGAGAGTTCAATCCCTCTTCCCTTGAAAAAATGAAATCGGATTCCAGAAGGGCGTTGTTTTGATTTTCTGTTCCCGGGTTGTAGAACAGGTCAAGAGATACCCTGTCATTGCCTGCAGTAGCTTTAACCCGGAACGTTTCGGCTTTCAGCGGACCTGCTGACAGATCCCGGCATTGAATATTGGCTTTCAGATCAGTAACTCCGGCTACAGCTAAAATGTCAAGATCTCTCAGGTTGTGATCCAGATAGCCAAGTCTTTCCGAGCGTATAACTGAACGGATGCTGTCGTTTCCATAATCATTCAGTGATATGCTTGTCCCGGGAGAAATATAAAGTCCAGGCAATAATAATTCTTCAAAAAATACACTGTTGCGTACGGTCATATCAAGTACAGCTCTCCTGTCTGCGGATTTTTCGTATTCTTCATTTGACCGGGATGTGAAATAGGCAGGAATATACCTGAAAAGATTTCTGGAAGCAACACGTGACAGAAAGCCCATGACACCGTCCCCTCCGTTATAGTGAGCCTGCAGTGCATCGGAATCAATACGCATCCTGTAACCCGTCTGGTCCTCTGCTTTATCACTTTCAAGCGTAAAAAACTCCAGGGTATGTGTGCCGCGCGAGTTAACAAAGGAAAGGTCTGAGGCTTGGATGGTCCCTTCAATGTCTCCCAGGTTGTTGATGCGAGAAAAGTCTGCCCGTACCGTACCGCTGAGCACAGCCAGCGAATCGCTCTTATAAAGATTCAATCTGTTCAGATCGGCATAAGCGATGTTGGCAAAAAATCCGGCTGCCGTTCCTGCAGACCTGGACAGGTCTGCTCTTCCCTGGAACAGGAATTGTAAATTGGGATCAGAAGCGCTCATTCTTCCGTTAAAAATACCGTCACTCAATCCTCCAACCATTTTTATATCCCGGAATGTATAATTGTTAAAATCAAGACTGGAAAGCATAAGGGTATCCACATCGGCCCGGATATTGCGGATTCCTCCCTCCCTGATTGCCACACTGGCCTTTGTAAAAAAAGAGCATGGGCCTAATTGTGGTAATCCGGTAAAAAGCCCTGCGTCCAGGCCGCTGCCCCGGGCAATGCCCGAAAGTAAAACTCCATCGGGATACGCATTGTTGTTAATGACCATATCCACGGACAAGGACCCGAATTGCCCATCCAGCGTTCCTTCAACGGCAAAGTCTGTCAGCAACCCGGCCAGCCGGCCGCTGAATTGGAACGGAGTTCTGCTCCCGGCATTTTTTTCAATGCTATTCAGGTCAACACGGGCGATAGAGTACAGGATACCGTTCAGATCATTTAAGTCTGAACTGATATGGTCAAGATCAACCTGCAAGGTGGTTTCTTCTGATTCAGGCAAACCCTTGAGCAGAAATCCGCACCGGATATGTGTTCTGCCGGTTTCGGACCGTATGTCCAGGTTTTTTCCACCCAGGCTGCTCACCGTTCCGGTCACCTTTCCTGTAGCACGCACTGCCAGGACAAAGTCCCGGGGAAATGACCAGGCATAATAACCGATTGTCCTGAAGGAGAAGTATGCGTTATCCATATCAAGTTCCATAACAACCCGGTTCAGGTAATCGGAAAGATTCTTAGAATTACCATAATGCATCAGAAAATGACGAGCCTTTATGTGCGAATAATTATCCCGGATGACCAGATTTTTGACCAGGGCCTCCCGGCTGTCAACAGTTACATCTCCTTCCAGGTGCTGAACCCGGTATCCCGATTTCTCCAGGCATGCAAGATGGTCCAGGCGCGCTTCAACTTTCCCGTCATAATAACGTGCGTTCCGGATATCAATAGAAATGTCGCCTATGTGCAAGTCCGAAAAATCCATACACTCCGGGTTATCGTGAGAAGGACCGCTTTCCCTGTTAATCATATGGTAGGCGAAATCTTCCAGGGTCACACGGTTTGAACGGATATCCCACCTGAAAGGCCGGGAAGTGGTTTCTTTACTAGCCGGTTCAGGAAACAAGCTTTCAATATTGGTCGTGCTGTCCTCTATGATCAGGTGATAAGAACCTTCTGACAATAGGACACGGTTCAATCCGATCTTTTTTCCAAGAATGTTTACACGGCCAATACTGACCGACATTTTTTTCGAGTGAAACAAAGTGTCAGAAGGAGTGGTTCGTATCAACAGATCATTTATTATCAGTTTGTTAAAAAAGATAAAATTGACTTTACCTACCCTAACTTCAGCGCCGGTGGCTTCAGACAACCACAGTGCGGCGCGTTCAGCCATCCGCGTCTGTACCCCGGGAACCTGAATGACAATGGCTGTTGCTGCCAGTAAAATGACAGCAATGAAAAGAAAGGAACGCAGTATGTTTCTGAAGATCCCCATAGATAACACCTGAACTTACAAATTTACAAAAAAAATAGCCACATTTGCAGACTCAGGGACAAGACAATGGCGTATATTATTGGGATAGAATCTTCCTGCGACGACACATCGGCTGCTGTATTGCAGGACACACTCCTGCTTTCAAATGTCATGGCATCTCAGGAGGTCCACAAGATATATGGGGGAGTAGTTCCAGAGCTGGCCAGCAGGGCACATCAGCAGCATATTGTTCCGGTTGTCAGCCAGGCACTTGAAATTGCCGGTATCAGGCCCCGGGACATTGACGCCATAGCTTTCACACAGGGGCCCGGCCTGCTGGGGTCGCTTCTGGTGGGGACTTCCTTTGCAAAAGGTTTGTCATTGGCCACCGGGGCACCGTTGATCCGGGTAAACCACCTGATGGGCCATGTCCTGAGCCATTTCATAGAGGTAAAATCCCCATCGGGAAACGGTACGGAACCGGCATCGGGTCAAAAACCGGATTTTCCTTTTCTTTGCCTGCTGGTCTCCGGTGGCCATACGCAAATAATTAAAGTCACCGCTCCACTGGCTTATCAGATCCTGGGTCAGACCATAGATGATGCTGTTGGAGAAGCTTTTGACAAAGGCGCAAAACTCCTGGGGCTGGAATACCCCGGCGGGCCCCAAATTGACAGGCTGGCACGAACGGGAGATCCCGGGATATATGGCTTTTCCCGCCCGCATGTTAAAGATCTTGATTTCAGTTTCAGCGGTGTCAAGACCTCATTCTTGTATTTTTTACGGGATAAGCAGGCAGAAAACCCCGGTTTTATTGCCCAAAACAAAGCACACCTGGCAGCGGGCCTTCAGAAGACACTTATTGACATTCTTCTGGATAAAGTAGTCAAGGCAGTAAAAAGGACCGGAATAAACCAAGTGGCCCTGGCCGGTGGTGTATCGGCCAACAGCGGACTCAGGGAAAGAATGGTAATGGAATCAAAAAAAAGGCATTGGGAGGTTTTTCTTCCCCCCTTGCCTTTTACTACCGATAACGCGGCAATGATTGCGATTACCGGTTATTACAAATGGAAAGAGGGCCGGTACGCCGGACTGGATATTGCCCCGGTCACAAGAAGCAGCCTGATGACCGGAGAATGATTACACTTCTTGCAGGTTAGTCCTTTTTTGAAAATTTTAACTGCACCCGCTGCATCCGTTGCAGCTTCCGCCGCAGGATGAGACAGCGCGTTCTCCGTACAGGCCTTCAATAAGTTCTTTATCTGTTGCCTGACGTATTTCAACAACCTTGCCGCTAAAATTGAGTTCACATCCGGCAAGCGGGTGGTTGAAATTCATTTTTACCGTATCCTCCAATACTTCCTCAACGATGCCGTTCAGCTGGTTCCCATGGGAATCCTGCATGGGAATCACCTTGTCCTTCACCAGGAGACCGTCTTCAATTTTTCCGTTTACCTTGAAAATATCCTTTGAAAGTTCAACGATCGCGTTGGGATCAACCTCGCCATACCCGTCTTTTGCGCTTAATACGAATGCGAATTCATCTCCAGTTTTCTTGCCCTGGATCTTTTCTTCAAAGGCAGGTAAAAGGTAACCTTGTCCATATATAAAGCGCATGGGCTTTTCTTCTTTTACAGATTCAATCACATCACCGTCAACTACAAGCGTGTAAGACAATGAAACTACTTTTTCTTCTGAAATGGTCATGATATTTAGTTATTGTTTGTTGGTAATTTTCTGATCTTATACCCTATGGCTGCGGCAAAAAGTGAAAACAGGGGTGTTATTATATTAAAGAAACAATAGGGCAGGTATGTCATGGTGGCTACGTTCAGCACGGTGGACTGTGCCACCGCACAGGTATTCCATGGCACGAGTACGGAAGTGACCGTTGCAGATTCTTCAATGGTGCGCGAGAGCACTTCAGGAGCGAGTCCCCGCTTGCGGTAAGACTCGCCAAACATATTCCCGGGCAGGATGATGGCCATATACTGATCTCCCAGTGTCATATTGAAAAAAATGCATGTACCCAGTGTGGTGCCTATGGTGGAGAGGGTGTTACGCATAAGTTTGAGTAAGTTCTCGGTAATTGTATTGATCATGCCAGAGGCGCTCATCACACCGGCATAGGCAATAACACACAAAATGAGCCAAACTGTATTCAACATGCCTGCCATGCCGTTTGTAGAGGTAAGGCTGTTCAGGATCCGGTCTCCGGTTTCCACGCTGACATGGGAGCTGATGATGTTCACCGCTGCTGCAAACCGTCCCTGAGCGATCTGTTCGCAAATTTGCGGCTGAAACAGTACTGCTGCGATGGCTCCGGCAATTGCCGACAGGAACAAGGTGACAAAAGGGGGGACTTTCTTAAACACCAATACAATGGTTATGAGTGGAATGAGTAAAAACCATGCGGAAATATTGAATGTGTTCTCAAGTGCGTTAAGTTGCGGCTGAATATCAACCGCATTTTCCGTGGGGATGGAAAAACCGGCTATGGTGTAAATGATCAGGCAAATGATAAAGACCGGCAATGTGTTCACCAGCATGTACCGTACGTGGGTGAAGAGGGGAACCCCGCAAAAAGTGGAGGCCAGGTTGGTGGTATCTGACAAGGGTGACATTTTGTCACCAAAATAGGCCCCCGAGATGATGGCTCCGGCAAGCCAGGGAACAGGCAGACCTATGATCTGCCCGGCTCCAAGCAGGGCAACCCCAAAAGTTCCCACCGTGCTCCAGGAACTGCCTGTTACCAGAGATATGAGGCTGCTAATGACAAAGGCAAGGGGCAAAAAGATAGCCGGATGTATAATCTTTAATCCGTAGTAAATCATAGAAGGGATGATACCGCTGCTCATCCATCCTCCGGTAAGGGCCCCTATAGAGATCAGGATCAGGATGGCAGGGTACGTGTTTTTCAAATGGGAGAGCATGGACTCTTCAGCCAGGGACCAGGAAAGACCAAATTTCAAACGGGCAATGGCAAAGGTAATGACAGCCACCAGCAACAGGGCAAACTGTGAAGGACCTGCAGTAACCTTGTCCCCGAACACAAGGACACTCATAAGAAGAATGACCACCAGCAGGATTACGGGTATGAGGCTTGTGATGAGCGACGGTTTCTTCATATAGAATGTTTATAGTCCTGCAAACTCGATGTTGTCGAATAAAAGTGTGGGTATTTGCCAGGACATGGTTTTAAGTGCATCGTCACCCGCTGCCAGCAGTCTGTCCCATAGATCCAGCATATTGCCTGTCATTACCATTTCATTGACGGGGTATGTGATCTGTCCGTTTTCCACTTTAAAACCTTCAATTCCGTATGAGAAGTCACCTGTTGCCGTGTTGCAATTTCCCCCGTTGAATCCGGTCACAAAGATGCCATTTTTAATCAAACCCGCAAAAGTTGCCGAATTTCCCTTGCCGGCCTTCACAAACAGCAGGGAAGGGGAAGATATGGTGGGAGGCATCTGCATTTTAAGGGCGTGATAGGTGTTTAAAAAAAACGTATTCAGCCTGCCTGTCTCAATTACGGTGCGTTTTGCGGTACGCAGCCCTTCGCTGTCAAAGAACCTGTAGCCTGGCGATCCTTTCCTTCGTGGGTTGTCAATCAGTGTCAGCGCCGGAGAAGCAATGCTTTTTCCCAGTTTATCCAGCAGGAATGAATTCTGTTGTTGGAGTGAACTTCCCGACATGGCATCAATCAGGGGAGAGAGCAGGGTGGCCGCCACCCTGTTTTCCACGATCACCTGGTACCTGCCCGAACCGATTTTGCGGGGATTTCTTTTAGCCAGTGCCCTTTCAAGTGCCGAGGCAGCACATTTGCAGGGATTTCCCTGGCCCATCCCGATGTCCTCCGGTCTTATACCACCCTGGTAATCCCAGTCAGAGGGACGTGCATCGCCCCGTCCCCTGACGGCACATTCGACCGACAGGCTGTACCAGGTTTCTTCCGAGGTACAGTTTAATCCGTCAGTGTCTGCCAGGTGAAGCCAGCGCCTGTAGTCAGAATACCCGGCAGTAATACTGATCAGGGCAGGATCTTTGCCCCATATCGAGGCTGCACACCCGGTCAGGAAAGCTTTCTTTACCCCTGTATCCACGGAACCTCTATGGGCCGAATATAAAGGATCTCCCTCATAGCGCAGCTCAGCCGGGACCAGTTTCCTGAATGGATCGGGAGCCAGCAGCCTGACCGAGGCTATGGCATCGTCCAGCAGTTTGTCGATGCCCGACGGATCGGCCTTGTTAGTGGAACACGTCCCGTAACGCCCATCCACGAACAGGTGGATCATCAGGGAAGAGTCCACGGCTTTCTGGATCGTCTCTATGGAATCGTTCAGCACAGACAGTTCGTTGGCTGTATTGCTGATTGCAGCCACCCGGGCGTGTTGTGCTCCTTTCCGGAGGGCTCTTCCGAGGGCATAATCACACATTTGCCGAAGCAGATCTTTTTGTTTCACACCCGTCCTCCTACCGTTAGAGAACTTACCAGAACGGAGGGCATTCCGCAGGATACTGCACAACTCTGTTCCTTTCCGCACGTCCAGGTCCCGTCGTCAATGACACAATTGTTGGCCACGCCCGTGATCCTTGCAAGGGCTTCCGGTCCGTTGCCTATGATATTTGTATCTTTAATTGGCTGTGTAAGTTTCCCGTTTTCTATCAGGTACCCGCTTTTGACATAGAAGGTAAAGTCTCCGGCCCCAATCTGGACCTGCCCGTTGCTGAAGGTATCCACATAGAGGCCCTTTTTTACAGAGGCAATGAGTGCTTCTTCCGTGTCCCTTCCATTGTCCATGTATGTGGCCCGCATCCTGGGCAGGGGCATGTACCGGAAAGACTCCCTGCGCCCGTTCCCGGTTGGGTCAGACTGGAAGTAACGGGCCGAGATCCTGTCATGCAGGAACGAGGTGAGGATGCCATCGGTAACCATATAGGTTTTTTGTCCCGGAACACCTTCGTCATCTACGTTCAGCGAACCCCTGTTGCCTGCAATGGTGCCGTCGTCTATTACAGTGATGCCCGGATTGCAGACACGTTTGCCCATCATGTCGGAAAAGATGGACACTTTCTTCCGGGCAAAATCGGCTTCGAACGCATGACCTATGGCTTCATGCAAGAGTATCCCGGAACCGCCTGCAGCCATCACTACAGGCATTTCTCCGCCATTGGGCTGTTTTGCCCCGAAAAGAAACGAAGTGCGGGTAATGATTTCCTGTGCAAGTTCCCGTATCAGGTCAGATGTTAGAAATTCGCCTCCCATACGGAAGGAACGCGATGCCGATGCCGATTCCCTTTGCCCGCCCGATTCCATGACACAGGTAACAGACAACGAAGCCATGGGACGAACATCGGTGCAATGAATTCCCAGGGAATTATTAATTTCAATCCGGGAAGTGGAATCGGAAAGTTGCGCGGTGACTTTTTTAACGCGTTTGTCTGCACTGAAGATGCGGTCGTTCAGATCATAGAGGAAAGGCATTTTTTCCTGTGGGGAAAAATCCTCCCAGGGTTTCAGGATCCTGTAACGGTCGGGTAGGTTCAGGGTTGCAATTGGTGCAGGTTTTGAAGTTCTGATCAATCCTTGTGCAATATGGGAGGCCGTTCTGGCCGCTTCTTCCCTGTCCCGCGGAAGTGATGATTCTGTATAGGCATAGCCGGTATTTTGCCCGCTTACCACCCTGATGCCCAGGCCGCCCTCGTTGTGAGTCGAAGCTGCATTCACTTCCCCGTCGCGTAAAACTATGGAGTGAAAAGTGGTTTGTTCAAAATAGAGATCGGCGTAATCTCCTCCTTTACGGAGCGCCAGGTTAAGCAGTTTATTGGAATCCATGTCAGTCGCAGTTGTCAAATCCATAGCCTGGTTGCTGTGGACATATATAAACGGCCGGATTCCATACAGAGGGGGTCCAGCAGGTATGTTGTTTCACAATTTGGGGGATTGTTCCTGAAAGCCGGTTCCCCTGCACACGCAGCTGTGAGGTCACATCGGGAATGCCCGCCCATTCTTCAGGGATGGTTCCTGTGAAATTACAGTTTTCCAACCTGATGCTCAGGCGGTCAGCGTTTGTTTTCATATTGCCGAAGCCTGCTGGCAGGGGGCCGTTGAAATTAGCGTTCTGCTGGAACAACACAGAAGTGAGATTTTCCAGGTCAAATAAAGCATCCGGCAGGGGTAACTCCAGTTTGGTATTAAACAGGCCCAGGCTTCTGAGCACTTTCAATTGACCTATTTCCGGAGGTAAAGTCCCGGTAAATGGGACGTTGCTCATTTGCAGGTTGGTCAGCCGGGCAAGTTTCCCGATGTCCCCGGGAATGGGCCCCCCAAGACTGGTGCAGCCCACAAGGTTCAGGTCTGTAAGGGAAGTAAGGTTGAAGAGCTCGGCAGGCAGCCCTCCCGTCAGGCCGGTCATACCGCTGAAAGAGAGGCGCTCCAGTGCAGTAAGGTTGCCAACCCAGGATGGAATGTTTCCTGTGATCCCGGCATTGGATGAGATACTCAATCTTCTGAGCAGGACCAGATCTCCCAGAGCCTGGGGAAGTGTTCCGGTAAAATTGTTGTTGTTCAGGGTCAGTTGCTCCAGGGCGGATAGTTTTCCCAGACACGCCGGAATAGGACCTTTCCGGGAAATCACTCCGGAAGCCAGGGCCAGGGAATCCACACGTCCTGCTCCGTTAAGCCGTACTCCTTCCCATGCATTCATAGGGGCAGACAGGTCCCACTTGTTTTTAGTCCAGGTCTCTCCTTCAGTTTCCATAAAAAATTCAACCAGGGCCAGGCTGTCCTGCATCCTGGGATCAACTACAAAACCGGTCTGGGTCAAGGAGAATTCCCTGAAAAGGTTCAGGGCTTCATTTCCTATGGTGATTACGGCTGTTCGTGTCTGAGGGTCCCTGTTATCCCCGAAAGTTATCTCCAGAGAGCCACTCCCGTTCCCCGAAGCAGGCTGTATTGAACACCATGTCTTGTCGGTGCGGGCTTCCCACGGTAGGTTGGCCGTAATATTGATCGTATGGCTCCCTGCACGGTAGTCGTATTCGGCAATTGTGCCCGAGATGTCCAGCAGGGGCGGGATCCCTGCCTGTGTGATTTCAACGCTTACGGCCAGCACTCCGGCTTTTATGGTAAAACTGCCTGTGAGAAAGGTTCCCAGGTTGGGATTCTCTTCAACGCTCAGGCGCAGTGAAGTACTGCCTGTTCCCGATTCCGGCACGATGTGGTACCCCTGTGGATTCTCAAGATGCCAGGAAGTATTGGTGTAGACAATGATATCTACCCATCCTCCGCTCTGGGGAAGATTGATCTTGTCTGCAGACACTGACAGTTCAATCTCCTGCACCGGTTCCCTGCAGCCTGTGAACATTGTCAGGGATAAAGCAAGGGCAGCTAAACAATGTATGACTCCTGAAAATCCTCTCATGGAAAGCAAAAGTACAAAAAAAGTATTATTTTTACATCACAGAAAGCACTATGGAAAGGCCACGTCACAAATATCCGGTAATGTTGGTTTTGCTCTTGTTGATGACCGCTCTTCCGGGATGGAACTCTTATGCGCAACAGCAGCAGTTTGCCCTTTCCGGTATTATCAGGGATCAGGGCACCGGTGAACCTGTTCCCTACGCAACTGTTTACCTGGAAGAGATGGGGCTTTGGTATATTTCCGGAGAAGACGGCTCATTCCGCTTCACCGGGATCCCTGGTGGAACCCATACCCTTCGTGTTGAAATCCTGGGGTATGCCAAAAAGACCTTTATCCAAAAGCTCGACCGGGACATTGCGGGACTTGAGCTACAGATTGCCGAGGCAAGCCTCCGGCTGGAAGAAGTGGTGGTCACGGCCGAGGAGGGGGGAAGGCTCAATTCCTCTTCAAGGATAGAAAAGCAGGCATTGGAACATGTGCAGCCTGTCAGCCTTCGTGACATCATGCAACTGGTACCGGGCAATCTGACCGAAAATCCCGGGCTTAACCGTGTGAACCAGCTGACCATAAGGGATATAGCAACAAACAGCGCCAATGCCTTCGGGACAGCGGTGATCATGGACGGGGTAACCCTTTCCAACGATGCCAACCTGCAGGTGAGGAAAACATCTGCCATAGGTACTGCGGGGGAATCCACTGCGGGCACCGGGGTGGACGCCCGTCAGATATCTACCGATAATATACAAACCGTGGAGGTCATCAGGGGAATTCCTTCGGCCATATATGGGGACCTGACCTCGGGGGCTGTGGTCGTGAAAACCCGCTCCGGTGTTTCTCCCTGGCAGATCAGGCTTAAAGCCGATCCCCGCCTGAAACAGGTTTATGCCGGAAAAGGATTTTCACTTGGTCCGGAAAAAGGCGTGGTGAATGTAGACGCCGATTATGCGCTATCGTACGGTGATGTCAGAACACCTGCTGATGTATACAGGAGGGTCAACCTGCGGATTGGTTATTCACAGACAGCGAAAAAAAACCTGACCTACAATACACGGGTACGGCTGATATATTCAGATGCCGATAACAGGACAGATCCGGATAATTTTCTGGACAATATTTCCAGGGACAGGGATATGGGGATCGGGCTTGATATTAACGGAACATACCGTCTGAACAAAAAATGGATCACCAACCTGGAATTCATGGCCGCCGGGGATGTGACCTCCCAGTATTCGCGGGAGAAAACCTACCGCAGCCAGGGAAGGGTCCCACAATCCCTGGCCATGTCTTCAGGCGAAAACCTCGGCTTTTTTACTCCATACCGCTACTATTCCGACCTGGAGGTATTCGGGTTGCCCGTGAATCTTCAGGCCAGGGTGGTTGCCAACCTGTACGGCAAGTACGGTGAGATCACCAACAAGGTGCTGGCAGGGGTGGAATGGACCTCCAGGGGAAACAGGGGTGCGGGGAAAGTGTTCGATCCCTATCTCTCTCCCGACATCAACGCCTCTTCCACATACCGTGAACGTTCCTTCAGGGACATTCCTTTTTTAAACCGGTACAGCCTTTTTGCCGAGGACAAGCTGCGGGTTCCCCTGGGTCTTGTGCGTGCCCTGGAAATCCAGGCCGGAGTCCGCTTTAACGGCATCCTGCACGACGAACGTTTCAGCCTGGACCGGTATTTTTCGGTGGAACCAAGACTTAATGCCCGGTTCCAGATCCTGAGAAAGCAAAAGGGATTCCGGGAATTGAGCGTTAGGGCCGGATGGGGTATGAATTACAAGATGCCTTCCATGGTCTACCTGTACCCCGAGCCCACATACCTGGATGTAGTCTCATTCTCTTATAACGACATAGACGATAACGGGGTAGGGATGGTTCTCTTTACCACGCGCAAATTGGAACAGGAGGTCAGGAATCCGGAGCTGAAGCTTCAACAAAGTACTAATTTCGAAGCAGGAATTGATTTTGACGTTGAAAATGTGACAGGATCCCTTGTTTTTTTCAAGGAAAAAATGGTGAACGGGTATGGTTTTGCCACACAGGTCATGCCTGTATCCTACAACCGGTACGGATATATATGGGATAAAGGCAGTCCCTCGCGCATAGATGTACCTTCGGGAAAACTCCCCCAATACGAGAGCGGGGCTGTCTATGTGGACGGGACAGCGCTCCCTTTGATCCGTGATACGGTTTTTCTTTCGTACCAGAAACCGGTGAACAATATTGTACAGAACAAGTGGGGTGTGGAATTCACAGTGGCTTTTCCCGAGATCAGAAGCTTGCGTACCACCGTTTCACTCACGGGAGCCTATCTGAACGTCATATCCCAGGATGAATCCCTGGGGGCGATAACGGTTCCTGTACAGGTGGCGGGCAGGCCATATCCCTACGCCGGTATTTACGCCGGGGGAAACAAAACGAGTACAGGCTCCAGGAGGGAGCGCCTCAATACCAACGTCTGCTTTATTACCCACCTGCCGGCCGTAGGCATGGTGGTGACCCTGACGGCCCAGCTGGTGCTAATGGACAGGACCACCTATATTTGTGAATGGCAGGACCAGGTACAGACATATTATTACGATGATAAAGGTTCCCGCTACTCGGGTAAATGGGCATACAGTGACGACCGCTGGACCAAACGGGTGAATCCTTTGTATATAATGGATCTTTCCGGGAATATCATCCCGTTCACCCAGGAGATGGAGAACGATATCCGTTACAGGGAGCTGATAGGAACAACCAACAAGGAATCCTACTACTTGGGATCCCGCTATCCGTTATACGGAATTCTCAATATCAGGCTGACTAAAGAAATCGGAAGGTGGGCAGCTGTGTCTTTCTATGCCAACAATTTCCTGAACCTTGATCAGCTGGTTAAGGAAAAGATTTCAGGAACGGCTTATGCACGGAACCTGCCCTTCTATTTTGGGGCCGAGGTCAGATTAACTTTATAGGCATATGAACAGGCGTATAAAACAACTGCTTATTCTGTTTGCTGCAAGCCTGCTGCCGGTACTTCTTCCGGGTTGCCTGGAAGTTGAGCCGGTATATTCCACCCTGTCCATCACGGTGCAGCCGCCACCGGACCAGGCTGGTATCGATCTTACCGCTGTAAAAGTCAGGGCACAGGCAGTGGACGAACCGGTCTATTATGAAACATTTCCGGACGTCTCGGGCCATGCGGTGCTCAACGTCAGTCCGGGAAGGTATACCCTGCTTTTATCCGCACTGTATCCTGAAGGTTTTTCGGTTAGTGCATCGCAATCCGAATTTTTGGCGCTATCTGCGGAAACAACATTTTTTTCCTTCGAACTGGACCTGGCCCTTTCGGGGGGGATCATTTTCAGGCAGGTCTATTATGCCGGGAGCAAGACCTTTGATGGCGCCAATTATTCGAAAGATCAGTTCCTGGAACTATATAACAATACAGACAAGGTGTATTACCTGGATTCACTCTGTGTGGGGGCCCTTGCACCGGCCAATTCCACGGTATCCAACAATCCGTGGATGGGACTGGATACGCTGGGTCTGTTCCAGATGACCTGGATGATTCCCGGCGGCGGTACCGATTATCCCCTGGCTCCGGGCGAATCTGTGGTACTTGCTTTCAATGCCGTGGATCATACGGCCAGGGCCACCAGCGGACTGGATCTGTCACGGGCCCATTTCGGTTTTTATGACGAGGAACTCCCAAACCATGAAAAGCATCCCGATGTACCTGCCCTGAAACGGATCTTTGCAGGCCAGGGTACAGCCTACACGATGAGCGTACATTCCCCGGCGCCTGTCATTTTCCGCCCTGTGATGGGTGTTGCCCGTTGGCTGGCAGATGTGGAAAGATGGCAAAATTACCAGCCCGGAAGCACAAGTGGTCTGAAATACATGCATATACACCGTTCTTGGATATTGGATGGCGTAGAATGTGTGCAGAACCCGGCCAATGCGCTCAAGCGCCAGCCTGCCTCTGTGGATGCCGGATTTACCTGGCTCAGGCAAGGACAAAACAAGGGAAACGCTGTTGTACGAAGAGTAAAGGAGGTACTTCCCGGAGGAAGGATCATATACAGCGACACCAACAATTCAACCGAGGACTTCCTGTACGATGTACCGGCTGCACCCATTCTCACACCCTTATGGAAATGAAAAAGGTCTGGATCATAACGCTGGGTTTTCTTATGGGAAACATTACCGGGACGGCAGGACAGGACCTGGAACGGATCCTTTGGGATAATCCCTGGCAGAACGGGTTGGCCTCTGCAGGCATGGCTTTTTCGGACAGGAATTATTCCGATATTTCCCTCCTGGCCGGGTACCGGGGCGGTGAGTTCAGAAACATTTACGACCCGGCCGCATCATACCTGTACGGAATGCAAACACGTTCCTACAGGAAGCTTGGAAAAACAACCCTGAGCGGAACCTTTTCTTACAGCTACGAAGACAGAAAGGTCCAACGGTGGCTGGGAATCCTGGATCCTTACAGGACACCTTTCATGCTGGCGGACAGCGTGGCCGGTAATTATGTACTGGAATCGTATCATATGGATGCAGGCATGGCTTATCCCGTGTCCGGAAAGTGGACCCTGGGCTGCCGGATTTCCTATGACGCCCGCAATGGGGCAAAATACAGGGATCTGAGGAACAGTGATACTTACATGGACTTTATGGTTGCGCCTTCTGTTGTTTATGAAAACGGACCGGCGCGCATAGGGGCTCATCTTTACTTCAGACGCATAACAGAACAGATTGATTACACCCAGGTGGAGACAAGCACCAACAAGGTCTTATTCTCGTTCTCGGGCATGTGGTTCAACACCCAACAGGTATATACTTCCTCGGCACCGGGCACGCGCCTGCTTAGGGACCATCTGTACGGCGGAGGCATTACGTTGCATTACCGCCCCGGAAGGTTTTCCCTGTTCGATCATTTTTCGGCAGGAATAAGAAACCAGACACAGCGGGAAGACGTGGTACTGGCCCGCAGGTATGGAGATGTAAGCGAATGGTCATGGCAAAATACCCTGATGTTGTATTACACGAACAGGCACAGGATAAAAGCCGATGTTTCATGGACAGGACAGAGGGGATTCCAGCCCGTTCAGAGACAGGAACTGAACCAGACATCACGTCTGTGGGAGTGGGTGCAATATGGCACAATTCCCTCTTTTGTTCAGGAAAGAACATTTATGGACATCAGCTATTCTTATAGGATCGCTCAGGATGAACACTATGATCGCTGGAGGGTGACTGCCGGGATATCCCGTGCCCTGTTCAGTCAGCAGTGGATCAAATATCCTCTGGCCGTTCAGCGCTCGCTTGAACTGACACAGGCCTACGCCCTTGTGAGCAGGAGCTGGTTTGTCAGACGATGGATCATTGATCTGTCACCCGGAATTTCCTATGTGGCAGGCCAATTGGAAGAAACCACTCCGGAAGAATTGCTGGAGGCTCAAATACTGCACAACATAGGGTTTGAAAATCCGGAGGACTTCCGCCTCTGGGAACCGGCCGGCGTGGAAAATGATTTTATGACCGGCAAACGGATTGCCGCCGGAATAAAGATACGGGTAACTTTTTTTGCAAACCCGTCAAAGGGGCTCAATCTTTTTGCCGAAACGGGGTACCGTTATACACGGCGGCTTTCCGGCAACAACAAGATGTTTCACGAGGCTGGATTAAATATTGGCGTGATATTCTGATGCTTATGAAAAGATTATTATTATTTTTTCTCCCTCTCACCCTTGCCTTCACCCCTCTCAGATCCGACGAAGGCATGTGGCTTGTACACCTGATGGAGAAAAACCTGGTGAAGCAGATGCAGAAAAAAGGCATGAAGATCAAGCCAGACATAATTTATGACAATGACAGAACCACGCTGTCCAGTGCCGTCGTGTCTATGGACTTTGGATGCACAGGCTCAATCATTTCCGATAACGGACTGCTCATTACCAACCATCACTGTGCTTATTCGGACATACATGCATTCAGCACCCCGGAGGAAAATTACCTGGAGGAAGGATTTTGGGCCCGCAATGTTTCTGAAGAAAAACCGGTTCCTGGCAAAAACGTCTATTTCCTTCGCAAAGTATTCGATGTTACAGACAGGGTTCTGCAGCTCAGGGATACCTTGACCGGCAGGAGAATGTATGCGCTCCTGGAAAAAGAATACCAGCAAATGACAGGCTACGATTGTATGTGCGCTTCCATGTGGAGCGGCTCCCATTATTATATGTATTGCTACCAGAAGTACAGCGATGTACGCCTGGTGGGGGCTCCCCCCGTATCCATTGCAGCCTACGGAGGTGAAACAGACAATTGGGAATGGCCGCAGCATAAGGGCGATTTTGCATTGTACAGGATATACACGGCTCCTGACGGTTCTCCCGCTTCCTATCATCCCGACAACATTCCCCTGGTACCGGACATCAAACTGACCATCAGTGCCCGTGGTGTCAGGGAAGGGGATTTTGTAATGGCCATGGGGTATCCCTACCAGACAAACCGGTACAATTCCTCCTTCGGGCTGCATGAAAAACAATCAGTGACATATCCTGTGGTGGTTCGTAACTCAAAGACCCATCTTGATATCATGAACAGATGGATGGGATCTGATCCCGGTGTCCGGTTGCAATATGCCGATACATATTTTAGTCTGGCCAATGTATCCGAATTGCGGGAGGGAGAAGTTCTCAGTCTTATCCGTCACAGGTTAATCGACACCAGGCGGGAAGAAGAAGCCAGGGTGCAGGAATGGATCAGGGTCTCTGCGAAAAGAAGCGAGTTGTGGGGCTCGTTGTTTGAAGACCTGGAATATGCTTATTCAGTTACGGAAGAGCTGACAGCAGCACGTGAATGGTACAGGCAGACTCTCATATCTTCACAGTTTCTTCTGATGGCAAGAAGGGTAGCGGGTCTCAGGTCAGAAGTCAGGCGTGCGGGGACAGACACGGTGGATTGCACCAGGGACGAATTCAGCAGCTATTACAGGCGCATGATGAGTTATTACAACGGGTACCATCCAGAACTCGAAAAGGAATGGTTTGTGAGTGCTCTCAGGGATTTTTGCGCAAACGTTCCCCGCCGGTACTGGGGTGAATACCTGGCATCACTTTATGATCATTTTGACAGGAATGCCTTAAAGATTGCCGAATACATTTTTGACAACTCGGTGTTCCGGAGCCGGGAAAGCTTCCGGGAATATTTTCTTTCCCCGCATCCGATAGACGAGATACAAGCCGATCCCGCGTGTATGCTCAACCACAGTTATGACATCCAGCAATATAATGAAGAAGAAAAGCGATTGCTCGGAACTATAAATGCAAGGCATTCAGACACGCAGTATACCCGTGCCTTGTATGCTTTCAGAAAAGAGCAGGACATCCCGCAGTATCCCGATGCCAATATGACCATGAGGCTCACTTATGGAACAGTAGGGCCGCTTTATCCCCGGGATGGTATAACCTACAACTGGTTCAGCACTTCGCAAGGCCTTTGGGACAAATGGAATCCGTCCGATTACGAATTCCGGATTACTGAACCTTACAGGCGAACTTTGGAAGCAGAAGACTGGGGTGTTTGGAAAGACAGGAAAACCGGCTATATGCATGTGAATTTCCTGTGTGACCTTGATATAACAGGCGGAAATTCCGGATCACCGGTTCTGGATAGCCGGGGCCGGCTCGTGGGTCTTGCCTTTGACGGGAACAAGGAATCCCTGGGAGCCGATTCTTTTTTTCATCCCACCCTCAACAAATGTGTCACCCTGGACATCCGTTACGCTCTGTGGATAATACAGAAATACGCAAAGGCACAGTATTTGCTCGATGAAATGAACATTACTTTTTAACCCTTAATACAATTATTTATGAAAAAGTACGAATGCAATTTGTGCGGGTATGTATACGACCCTGCTGAAGGAGACCCTGACAATGGAATAGCCCCCGGAACAGCTTTTGAGGATCTTCCCGAAGATTGGGTTTGCCCTCTGTGCGGTGCCGGCAAAGAGGATTTCACTGCGTTGTAAAACGCTTATACCTGTCAGCCATGACGTCCAGCCCGGGCGGACACGATTATTGATAAGCCGAAGCAGTATCCGGATGTATTTTGCATTTTACTTGTGTACTTGAAACACCAAAATATATGAGATCTGTTATCAATTTATTGATCATGACTGTCCTGGCAGGACCTCTCACAGGATCCTGTTCCAAATGGAACAATGACGCACCCAAAGACAGGGAAGATATCGTACTTACCAAAGTACAACAGGAAATCCTGCATAACAGCAATGGTTTTGGCATTGATCTATTCAGGGAGATGTGCCTGGAACTGGAAGGGGAGAATATCTTCATTTCCCCATTGAGCGTATCTCTGGCCATATCAGCCGTAACCAACGGAGCTGCCGGCAAAACCCTGGAAGACATGAAGGCAACCCTGGGATTTGCCACATATTCCCCGGACCAGATGAATGGATTCTTCAGACATCTTGTCCCTGCTCTCAAGAAGGTTGACAACACCGTTAAATTAAGCATTGCCAATGCCGTTTGGATTGAAAAGACTTTTCCGGTAAAAAATCCTTTCATTCAATCCCTGCAGCAGTATTATGACGCCTCGGTCAACCTGCTTGATTTTTCAGACCCGAAGGCCCCTTCTGTCATCAACCAATGGTGTGCCGACAACACCAACGATCTGATCAAAAAGGTCATTGACCAGATTGACCCCGATAAAAGGCTCATTTATACCAATGCCCTTTACTTCAAGGGAAAATGGAAAGAAACATTTGACAAGAAAGTGAGCTGGCAGGGTTCCTTTACGAACCTTTCCGGATCGGACGGCGATGTGACCTATATGGAACAAACCAATGATTATGGGTATACGGCATCAAAAGGAGTGGCCGTTACTGAAATACCTTATGGCAATGAAGCCTACAGCATGGTCATTGTGTTGCCCGATACAGGTGTTTCCATAATGGAAGTGGTGTCTTCCCTGACCTGGGAACAGTGGTCGGAATGGCTTGAAGACCTTGCCCCGGCCGAGTTGAACCTGCGCATCCCGCGCTTCAAGGTGGAATTTGATTCAGAGGAAACGATGATCCCTGTATTGACGCGCATGGGCATGGGTATCGCCTTTGATCCTTACAATGCCGATTTCAGCAACATCAGCGACATCCCGCTTTTCATAAGCCTGCTCAAGCAGAATTCCTACATTCAGGTAGATGAGGAAGGGACAGAAGCTGCCGCTGTGACAACCATAGGGTTCAATATGACCAGCATTGGTCCCGGACAGACCATCCCGTTCCATGTGGACAGGCCTTTCCTGTATTTCATAAAGGAAAAGAGCACGGGGACCATACTGTTCTCGGGCCTGATGGCAGAAATCTAGAAAGATATTATTTCATGGTAGACGCGTATGGCAAAATTATCTGTCATGCCTGCCATGTAATCAATGATAGCTCTCCGGTATTGCACAATGTCAGTTATGTCGTAGATGATATCGTTCTCGAAACATGCTTCATTTCTTGCCCGTTTGTCCACATTGCTGTATTTGACCAGCCATTCGTGAAAATACCTTAACAGCGTGGGAAATTTGGACGTGTTGTCAGCTATGCGCTGCAACACGTCTTTGCCATAAAATCCCTCCAGGAAGTCAAAAATCGTATGGATGATGCACCGTGCGTACTCTTTATAGTAAAGAAGCCGCGGGTGGTAATAGATATGGCGGTAATTGAAATCCTTGACCTCTGTCAGCAGGTTGTAGTATTGGCAGGAAAAATGCATTCCTTCTTCAGGAGATGAATTGTTGCAGAGATCTTTGATGAAAAGGTCTATCAGGGCCGTGTTGTTTACCACTCCGGATGTTTTCGGGATCCTTTTCATCAGGTTGTTCAGTTCGTTGAGGCGCTCTGGTTCCAGCAGGTTCAGTTCAATCGCATCTTCTATGTCACGGCCCAGGTATGCGATTTTGTCCGAAAGTTTTACAACACACGCTTCCCATGTATAGGGCATGTACTGGTTGGGCCGTTCTATCTGCTCAAGATCAACAACTTTTTCCCGCGGATAAAGTCCATTCTCGTCAGTTTCCCCGCAATGCGATATGATTCCGTCACGTACGGCATATGTCAGTCTCAGGTTTTTATGGTTGCCAGAGGCATTGGGCAGGGTAGCAATCTTGTCTGCCGTGTACAGCCCGTTCTTTTCGTGCCAGAATGTGCCGTCCCATTTACGCATGATATCGGAAAGCAACGTTTCTCCTTCATGGCCAAACGGACTGTGACCAAGATCGTGACCCAGGGCAATGGCCTGTGTCAGCTCTGTGTTCAGTCCCATGTATTTTGATATGGTATAACTGATAGATGCCACATGGTTCACGTGTTCCATGCGTGTGCATATGTGGTCGTTCTGTGTTGCGAAAAACACCTGTGTCTTGTGTTTCAGCCTTCGATAAGAAGTACAATGCAGGATACGCGAATAATCCCTGTAAAACTGTGAGCGAGTGTCATCCTTTTTTTCTTCCGGCGGCAGGAACTCACTGCCTCTTTGCAGCGACTGCTCCCATTTGGGGTGTCCTGCCCTGAGCTGATGTTCCGTAAATTTACCGGGTACCATTTTTTTCTCCATAATCATAAATTAAATGATGCGGCGGATATTCCTTTCCCATGCCCAGGCATTCGCAAGGGTTTCTTCCAGCGGGCGTTCGGCTTTCCAGGAAAGCACCCTGTTTGCCAGCGATGTATCTGCCCAGACAGCCTCCACGTCTCCCTCCCTCCTTCCGGTGATCCGGTATTTCAAAGACACATTATTGACAGTCTGAAATTTTTTGACCAGTTCCATAACCGACAGCGGTGTTCCCGTCCCCACATTGAACACCTCGCACGATCCCGGTTTGTCGTGGGCCTCCATGCGTTTCAGGGCCGAGACATGGGCCGCCGCCAGATCCACCACATCAATATAATCCCTGAGAGCCGTTCCGTCCGGGGTGTTGTAATCATTGCCAAAGATCTGCAGTTCCTTGCGGATCCCCGCAGCTGTCTGTGTTATGAAAGGAACCAGGTTGTTGGGAATGCCCCTTGGCAATTCGCCTATAAGGGCGGAAGGATGGGCGCCTATGGGATTAAAGTACCTGAGGATGATCCCTTTCACGGAAGCATGGGCCTTTACTGTGTCAATCAGGATATCTTCACAAATTTGTTTTGTATTCCCGTAAGGGCTTGTGGCCGGCATTCTTGGGGTGTCTTCAGTAACCGGGAGCACAGGTGGTTGTCCGTAAACCGTGGCAGAGGAGGAAAACACCACATGGCCCCCTCCGTTTTCTACCAGGACCTCCAGCAGGGTGACCAGGGATAATACGTTGTTATAGTAATACATGAGCGGTTTTTCCACGCTTTCTCCCACTGCTTTGAAAGCAGCAAAGTGAATGACACCGTCAATCCTGTGTTCCCGGAAAATTTTCAGAAGCTGGTCTTTCCTGCAGCAATCGGCTATATAGAAAGGAATGTCCCTGCCGGTGATTTTTTTGACCCCATCCAGACAGGTGGTGTCAGCATTGGACAGGTTATCGGCTATGACCACCCCGTATCCGGCATGGATGAGTTCCACGGCGGTGTGGCTTCCTATATAGCCTGCTCCCCCGGTGATAAGTATGTTTTTCATAATGACAAAGATACGAAAAAGAAGAAAAAGGCTCCCCGGGGAACCTTTTCTTCTTTGTGGAAACAATCTGCTATTTGTTACAGATTTACATGGTTGCCCTGATGGCTGCCTGTGCTGCAGCAAGCCGGGCGATTGGCACCCTGAATGGGGAACAGGAAACATAAGTCAAACCCATCTTATAACAGAACTGGATGGATTGGGGATCCCCCCCGTGCTCTCCGCATATCCCTATCTTGAGGTTCGGGGTGGTGGAACGGCCTTTTGTGATTCCCTCTTCAATGAGCCTGCCTACAGAAGGCTCGTCAATATGCTGGAACGGGTCAAAGGGGAGGATCTTCTTCTGGATGTATTCACCCATGAATGATCCGATATCGTCCCTTGAGAAGCCGAAGGTCATCTGTGTCAGGTCGTTTGTCCCGAACGAGAAGAACTGGGCTGTCTTGGCCATCTCATCTGCCACTATTGTTGCCCGGGGTATCTCTATCATGGTACCATAGAGGTACTCAAGGGTGAGCCCGAATTGCTCCTGGACTTCTTTATGCACCCTGTCGGCGATGATTTTCTGGTCATCCAGCTCTTTCACACTGACTGTAACCGGAACCATGATCTCCGGTTTGGGGCGGAGCCCTTCCTTGATCAATTCGGCAGTGGCCGTGAAAATCGCACGGAACTGCATTTCAGAAATCTCGGGATATGTAATTCCAAGACGCACACCACGGTGTCCCATCATGGGATTTTCTTCGTGCAGCATTTCTCCCCGTTTAACCACATCTTCCACGCTGATGCCGAGTTCTTTGGCCAATTCTTTCTGTTTGTCAAGCGTATGGGGAACAAATTCGTGCAGCGGAGGATCAAGCAGGCGGAAGGTAAGCGGCAGACCGTCCATGACACGGAGCGTCTCTTTTGCAGCGGCTCTCACGTAAGGTGCCAGTTCGTGGAGGGCCAGTTTTCTTTCACCCACATTTTCCGAAAGGATCACCTTACGGAGTTTGCTCAGCGGGGCTTCTGAATTCAATCCGTAGAACATGTGCTCGATTCGGAAAAGACCTATTCCCTCGGCCCCGAAATTCAAAGCCATCCTGGCATCTTCCGGTGTGTCGGCGTTGGTGCGGACGCCCATGGTGCGGAAGGAATCCACCATTTTCATGAATTCCTGGAAACGGGGATTTTCAGAAGCATCCATGGTATCAATGGCTTTATCATAGACAAAACCACGAGTTCCATTAAGGCTGAAAACAGAGCCTTCAGGGTATTGTTTCCCGTTCATGATAAGCACGCGCTTTGCCAGGTCAATATGTACGGCTTCGCATCCTACTATAGCACATTTTCCCCAGCCCCGGGCTACCAGGGCAGCATGGGATGTCATTCCTCCGCGTGATGTAAGCAGTCCGTCGGCAGCACGCATTCCTTCCACATCTTCGGGATTTGTCTCTTCCCTGACCAATATGACTTTCTTGCCTTTCTTGCTCCAGGCGACGGCGTCTTCAGCCGTGAAAACAATCTGACCCACAGCGCCGCCGGGACCGGCCGGCAGACCCTTGCCCACCACTTGTGCGGCCTTTTCAGAATTGGGATTCAATATAGGGTGAAGCAGCTCGTCCAGTTGATTGGGCGCAACGCGCAGTACAGCGGTCTTGCGGTCAATCAGACCTTCCAGGAGCATATCCATGGCCATATTCAGGGCGGCAACCCCGGTGCGTTTGCCTATGCGGCATTGCAGCATCCACAGGCGTCCGTCCTGTATGGTGAACTCTATATCCTGCATGTCGCGGAAATGGGCTTCCAGGTTCTTCTGTATCTGATTCAGCTCACCATAGACTTTGGGCATGGTGGTTTCGAGCGAGGACAGGTGCCTGTTCTGGTCGTTCTTGGTAGATTCATTCAACGGGTTAGGTGTACGTATACCGGCAACCACATCTTCTCCCTGTGCATTGATAAGCCATTCACCGTAGAATTTGGCTTCTCCTGTGGCCGGGTTGCGGGAAAAAGCAACCCCCGTTGCCGATTTGTCACCCATATTCCCAAATACCATGGACTGGACCGTTACGGCAGTGCCCCATTCATCGGGGATACCTTCTATCCTGCGGTAGGAGATCGCCCGTTTCCCGTTCCAGGATTTGAAGACGGCGCCTATCCCGCCCCAGAGCTGTTCCATGGCGTCATCAGGGAAGGGTTTGCCAAGGACACGCACGACCTGTCTCTTTAACATGTCGCAGAGCGTGACCAGGTCTTCCTCTGTAAGGTCGGTATCGCTTTTATATCCTTTTTCTACTTTCATCTGATGCAGCAATCCATCCAGTTGCACACGTATTCCTTGTCCTTCAGCCGGTTCAATCCCCTCTGCCTTTTCCATGACCACATCGGAAAACATCATGATCAGCCGGCGGTATGCGTCGTAAACAAACCTGGGGTTGTTGGTTTTTTTTATCAGCCCCGGAATGGTTGCTGAACACAGTCCGATGTTTAGTACGGTTTCCATCATGCCGGGCATGGAGCTTCTGGCACCGGAACGGCAGGAAACAAGCAGAGGATTTTCAGGATCACCAAAACGGGCTCCCATAATATCCTCGGTTTTTTTCAGGGCCTGTGCGACTTCTCCTGCCAAATCCTTGGGGTAATTGCAATCCAGGGCATAATATTCGGTACAACATTCTGTTGTTATGGTAAAACCTGCAGGAACAGGTATACCCAGGAGACACATTTCAGCCAGGTTGGCTCCTTTGCCACCCAGCAGATTTCGCATAGAACCATCACCATCGGCAGTTTTTCCGCCAAAGCTGTAAACTCGTTTGATTTCTGACATAAAAATTATTTAGTTAAAAAATTGAAAATTATCGGATTTAGGGCTGCAAAAATAGCAAAAATGTTACAATATATTGCCTGCCAGTTCCGCCAATCGGCTCCTTTCCCCTTTAATAAGGTTGACATGAGCGAAAACATCCTGTCCTAACATCTTGTCTGTCAAATAAGTAAGACCATTTGAATGCATATCCAGGTAAGGTTGGTCGATCTGGTGTATATCTCCTGTAAAAATGAGTTTGCTGCCTTCCCCGGCACGGGTAATGATCGTCTTGACTTCGTGCGGGGTAAGGTTCTGGGACTCATCTACTATGAAGAATACTTTAGATAAACTTCTCCCGCGGATGTAAGCAAGCGGGGAGATCAGCAGTTTCTCATTTTTTACCATTTCTTCAATGCGTACGAATTCCCGGCTGTTGGGTTTGAGACTGCCTTTGATCACACTCAGATTATCCAGCAGTGGTAACATATAGGGCGCCATTTTTTCCTTTATGTCTCCGGGCAGGAATCCCATTTCCTGGTTTTGCAGGGGAATGACGGGCCGGGAAAGCATGATCTGGTCGTAATCCCCTTCCTGCTCAAGGGCTGCTGCCAGGGCAAGCAACGTTTTGCCGGTCCCGGCAATTCCTGTCAGGGAAACAAGACTTATTTCCGGATCAAGCAGGGCATCAAGTGCAAAATTCTGTTCCGAATTGCGAGGTGTGATGCCGTATGCCCTATAATCTGGTACGGGAATCAGGCATCGGGTCGAGGCCTTGTAGCGTGCCATGGCCATGCCGTCCTTGTTCTTTAGAATGTAGTATTGATTGCTGTGCGCTCCTTTCAGGTGGATATCCCTGGAGCTGAGACCTTCGCGTGTCTGGTACAACTTGGCTATGGTCTGAGGGGCAACACGGTTCAGTTTGATCACACCCCTTGAAAGGCTGACTATGCTCTCGTCACGAACCTTATCGGTAAGGTAATCCTGGGCTTCTATTCCCAGCGCCTTGGATTTAATACGCAGGTTGACATCTTTTGTGACTAGGATCACCCTTCGCTCGGGGTTGTTTTCTTTCATGTACTGCGCCGTGACAAGGATGCGGTGATCAGGGGTATCTTCATAGAAAGAGTCCTGCATCATATCCGGAAAAGGATGTCCCAGTTCTACTTTCAGGCGGCCCCTGCCGGGACCCATACTAATCCATCCATTCAACATCTGATCGCCCAGGATTTTATCCAGTGAACGGGCAAATTCCCTGGCGTTGTAGTTGATCTGGTCATTACCTTTTTTGAATTTGTCCAGTTCTTCCAGCACAATGATGGGGATGACCACATCGTTATCCTGAAAATTACCAAGCGCCTTGTGATCGTGCAGAAGGACGTTGGTGTCGAGTACGAAAATTTTGGGATTGTTTGGCATTAGTTCATATTTAACTGACAAAGATAGGAAAAAATATGTCTAAATTCGCGGCGTTATGGAATACCAGGAAGCCGTGTCATTTTTGATAGAGCACTTTCCCCAGTACCAGAAAATTGGGATTGTAGGGTACAAACCTTACCCGGCGCGGATGCTTTCACTTGCGGCCTGGCTGGGAAATCCCCAGGAAAAGTATCCCTGCATTCATATTGCCGGAACAAATGGTAAAGGATCGGTATCCCATATGCTGGCAGCAATAATGCAGTCAGCCGGGTTCAGAACCGGGTTATACACATCACCACACCTGACAGATTTCAGGGAACGGATCAGGGTAAACGGAATAATGATACCTCACCAGGAAGTGATTGATTTCATGGAACGGTTTTCCCGTGAAAGAATGAAGGAACTCAAGGATGAATTGCCTTCTTTTTTTGACATGACAACGGCTATGGCTTTCAGCTACTTTGCCCGGCAAAAAACGGATATAGCCGTAATTGAAACAGGTCTTGGAGGGCGGCTGGATTCCACCAATATTTTAACACCAACATCTGTTATTCTTTCTGTCATAACCAACATAGGCCTCGATCACTGTGACCTGCTGGGAGACACCATCACAAAGATCGCAAGTGAGAAGGCCGGGATCATTAAACCGGGCGTTCCGGTAGTGGTGGGAGAGTATGATCCGGAATCTTTTCCCGTTCTTGCTGCCCGTGCCGGCCAATTACATGCCCCTCTTTTCCGTGCTTATGACAGACCGGACCAGGTGTACTCCCTGGAAGGAGAAACCTTGTATCAGCAGAAAAATCTGAAAACAGTGCTTAGTGCAGTGGATGTTCTTAAGGAGACCAACCCTGATTTGTTAACCCGGCTGACACCCGAAGCAATTGTCCTGGGACTGGAACATTTTGAATCCGCAACCGGCCTGCGCGGAAGATGGGAACGTCTGTCCCGCCAACCGATGGTGATTGCCGATACAGGTCATAATGCACACGGGATGAAATACCTGAAGGAACAGCTTTCAAGGGAAACTTACCAGCGTTTGTTTATTGTCTTTGGTGTGGTACGCGGAAAAGACCTGCAATCCATCATTCCCCTGCTGCCCCGGGATGCATATTATTTTTTTACCCAGGCTCATATTCCCAGGGCGCTCCCTGCCTCTGAGCTGGCAGTGTGGGGAAGGGAAGCGGGCTTAGAAGGAGAAGAAGTGACTGGTGTGGCTGAAGCGTTCAAAAAAGCCTGTGAAGCAGCTTCCCCGCAGGATTTGATCCTTGTGGGAGGCAGTACTTTTACAGTGGCTGATCTGCTGGAAAACTTTTTTTGCAGGGAAAAAAAATAAACATATCTTTGCTGTCCCATTTAGCAGACCTTTGCTAATGCATCCGGGAGCTTAGCTCAGCTGGTTTAGAGCACCTGCCTTACAAGCAGGGGGTCACGAGTTCGAATCTCTTAGCTCCCACAACAAAAACGGCCGGCCAGAAATTCATTTGGCCGGCCTCTTTTTTCCCGGAACTCTTCATTCTTTTGCTGCCTGCTGCGGTCCGTGCTTCTGCTGCCTGATGCAGTTTATGCTTTGCTGCCTGTTGCGGTCACTGACACCACAAGATCGGGAAGCTTTTTCTTTAAGCCGAGGCTTCCCTTATCTTGTGGTGTCAGTGACCGCCCGACAGGAGCAATGCCAGCCAGCAGTAACTGCACGCCAGCAGACACACAGGTGGAACCTCAGTGCGCAATTTTTCATAGTCAAATTGTAAGCGCCTAAAATACAGGTAATTAATAATCTGAGTGTGATTTTGGCGCACTGAGGTTCCACCTCTGTTTGTTGTGTTGACTGAGAGGTGGTAAGTAGCAATTATTGCGTACGCGCAAATAAAGCCAATAATAACAGCATGTTACGAGATTTTATAACAAGACCGCAACTTACCACCTCCCTGCAAAATTGCTGAAATACAGGGAAGGTGGTAAGTAGTGAAAAACGTGACCGCGCCCATAATGCGCAGGGAAACAGAGTGATGCGTGTTCTTGTAACATGGTTGTTACTTACCACCTCCCCCCAAAAACATCGAAAAACGGCAAAAACCGGGGAGGGTGGTAAGTAGTGAAAAACGTAACCGCGTCTATAACGCGCACAAAAACAGGATGTTGTGTGTTTTTGTAACATAATTGTTACTTACCACCTCCCTGTAAAACCGCTGAAATCCAGGGGGGTGGTAAGTTGTCACAAGGCAGTCCATACCTATAACACACACAATAATTGCATGTTATGTGTTTTGGCAACAAAGCCATCACTTACCACCTCCTATAAAGCAACCAGGAACAATAATTGGTGCTGCGGAGCAGCGCCTTATTATGCGCAAAGGCCTTTGGCGCACCGCCTTGAAGATCAGCCTTGAAGACCTTCAGGCGGTTGTTGGTGCAGCAAACCGCATTAATGGCAAGGTCGCTTGAGTGCTAAGAACGGAGTGCCTTGGCTTAAAAGAAAAAGCACTCCGTTCTTAGCGCTCAGGCGATTGCCTGCAGGAAAGGTTGAAGCCTCGGCTTAAAAGAAAAAGCACTCCGTTCTTAGCACTCAGGCGACCGCCGGCAGGAAAGGTTGAAGCCTCGGCTTAAGGAAAAAACTTACCGTTTCTGAAGTTTAGGACCACGGAGCGCGGTACCCTACCTCAGTATGCAGTCTTCCCAACCCATTCCATTGACCATGCGCATCCAGTGCAGGGCTTCGCTACGGGTGCGGAAGTATTGTGATACGTAATGATAACGTCCGTCTTCTTCCAGGACTGCCGTGATTTCCAGTATAGGCAGCCTTTTTTTCAGGCGTATAAAGTAGCTGCTTCCACTTTCCAGGGGTTTGTCTGTAACCAGGAACTGTAAACGGTAACCTCTCTGGACAGGACTTTCGGGAGCCTTGGCAAGTGTTATATGCTTTGAGGGAGTAATCCCGGCATCATTTTTTTGTTCTGTCGATGGAAGCGGAGGCTTAACCGGCACAGGAGCAGGGGCGGGAGCAGCATCAGCAGTGTCCCTGGCTGGGGCAGTGGCCTGGGGCGCTACCTTAGCAGGTGCAGGCGGTGTGACTTTAGGAGCAACCTTGGCAGCGGAAGGTTCAGTAGCAGGGGAAGCAACCTGAATAGGAGCAGGAGCAGGAGCAGGAGCAGGAGCAGGAGTATTGGATTGAATCTCAAATTCCAGGTCATAGATAAAATCTCCGTCAACGCTGGGTTCCACGGTAAAGGGAATAAACGCGGGAGTGGCGGTCATGTTAAGTTTTCTCATCTGTTCCGGGTCTATGATTGCCGTGTAATCTCCCGGGGCCAGTCCCATATAACTGAAGTATCCGTCCGATTCGGAAAGTGTACTGCTTATCTTTACCGTATCGTTTTTATAGAACTGAATAGTGATCCGTCCCTGGCCACGCAGGGTGTTTTTTTCACGCAGGTAAACCTGTCCTGAAGCTTCTCCTACAACAACTACCGGAACTTCTATGCGCTTAAATTGGTTGGGATCTACTATTACGCTCATTGTCTGGTTGTTCATTCTCCAGGAAATGTTATCAAACTTGCTGCCGTTCAGGGTGACCAGGTACTGGGCATAGGGCTGCAGGTCATATATTCTTGTAATGGTGTCTTTTTCAATATACTGGATCCGGCCTCCACTCACCTGAACCTCCATGCCAAAGGCTTTAGGTTCTCCCTTATCCCGTTTTCCATTCCAGTTCAAATCCAGGAAAGGATACAGGATCATACCGCCCTTGCCCACGCTGCTTCTGCTATTGACAGTAATCAGCCTGGAACGGGGATCTGTCATGATGCTGCCGCTAGCTGTTTCGACAAAAGAATAGGTTTTATTACTCCTCCTTGCGGAATAGCCAAGTTGCGCGAATGAAAAATCATAGCGGAGTCCCAATTCCAAGTTCGTTATGTTACTCATAAAATTTCGTTCAAACGAAACGTTCAGGTAACCATCTGAGAATAATCGTTTTTCCAGCGCCACACGCAGAGAAACAAACTTCCCCTGGGTATAGTTGAATTGTGTCTGGGGGGTCAGTATAAATGATGCCGGAAGTCTTAATGCCAAAGAGAGGGAGCTGTATATGTTGGTTTTTGAGGTTGAAGAAAAAGTAGCAAAAGTGGTCAGGTTGGTATTCATACCCAGGATGCTCCCTGATAGAAGAACCTCAGCCGTGGTGTACCGGGTGGTAGGCATGATAACCTGGTTGAGGGTCATCCTGGAGAAGAGTGAAAACTGTTTTATCCTTATAGGAATGGACATGGCAATCCGCCTCTCTTCCAGATAATTGGTGTTGATGGCTGTTTGGTTTTTGTCGTAACGGGTGTAATTGACTTCCAGCTGTATGTCGGAGGGCAGCCTCCAGTTCAATATGCCTTTGGCATTTACCCCATGGGTATATTCACCGGTAAGCAACAATCCCGGGGCAAGCCTGACCGATGTGTGCACGAAAGGCATGATCCGGCCTGAAGTAACAGAAGAAAGGTATTCCACACCGGCTCCGATGGTCATGAAACGGGTAATCCCGTAATCCATGTCCAGCCTGGAAAACTTGCTCCATAGCGAATCTGAAACCACTCCGGCCGAGATCCGGTATTCAAAATTGCCTGCAGGAAGAAAATTGTAGGGAATATTGAGCGTTTGCTCTTTAGAGCGTTCTTCCCCCCAGGGACCGTAGAATTGTAATTTCACATTGGTACTGCCGTAGACCATGGGGACTTCAAAGGTATAAAAGCCCGAAGCGTCGGCCTGCTTGTAATCCACCAGGACGTTGTTCACATACAGCTCAACGGTCCAGCCGGGCTCTGTGACATCACTCAGGGTATAGGTCCCAAAGGACTGCCGGTAAGTGGTAGGTGTGTTAGTAATCTGAATGCCCAATACCGGTGAATTGATGGTAGCAGTGGAGAAGCTGTTGATTTTTCCGAGGATTACCTGTCTTAGTGCTTTATATTTGTTATTGGCATAACGCCACTGGTAAAACTGGTTTTTTTCCTGGAATGGAGCGTTGGTGGAATAATTCAGGTTTATGTTTGTTTCACCGCCGAGAACAACCCCGCCCAGATTCAGGGAAAGGCGTGCTTCCTTTGGCCCCTTGATCTCTTGTGTGAAGATAGCTGACCAATCAGCCATCCCGAAATGAATTAATGGGAATCTCCTTCCTATGACCGTATCAGCAACAATCTCGCCGCTGATCTGTCCCAGGCTTTTACGCATCTGTGATTGCCGCATTTCCCTGATTACGGGAAGTTCTATGCTTGTGTTCATGGTCACAGACAGGCTCCTGAAACTAAAGCTGCAGTCAAGGCCGAATACCTGGCCAAAGTAATCCGATTTCAGAAATATATTGGTCTCAGAACGGATGATGTCTCCTGTTTTGAGTTGGAATTCTTTGTCCCGGAATGTTATTTTGTTATTTATCCTGTCTATGTTGTAGGGAGCATCTTCGGTGATAAAGAAACCGTTTACAGAATCAAACCCGGCCGTATATGAATTTTTAATTTTTAGAAAATCAAAAATTTCTATTACAGATAAATAGACACTGGTTTCTCCGATTACAGCTGAAATATCAGTACCCCCTATGCGCGGAACAGAGAAATAAACGACCATTTCTTCCAGGTACTCTTCTTCCTGAGCCAGGCCCTCTGCAGGGAGCAGAATTCCGGTGATCAGCAGGAAAAAGGTTACGATCAACAACGCACGGCGGTGATGTAATGGATTCAATATCATCAAAAAAGATATATTGTAAATTTCGCAAAAGTAGAGAAATTTACAATATATCAGGCGGTTCTTTGAACTTTAACTTTCAATTATATGCGAGAATGACAGTATAAGACCCCTGGTAGAGGCCGGAAGGCTGTTCCCGCAAAACATTGACATTACCGTTCAGGTGCAGTGTCTGATCTGCATCTGTCTGCTGATGGCAGGGTGTTTCACCGGCGTTTGCAGCGCATTTTTCCAGAGAAGTTTCAAGTGTCATGCACTCCCCACAACATGCCGTAAGGGAAGCCGGCCTTATCACAACATCCCAGGCAACATCGGTACCTGAATGAACAAAAAATTCTCCCAATAAAACGGTTTCATAATTTTCTTGTTCTTCAAGGCCCTGGGACCTGGTAAATTCCATTTCATTGACAGATGCCGAGGAAATGCTTGCGGCATCCACTATTTCAGCGGTGATGTGACCAGTAACAACGACCTGAGACATTAGCGGAGACACGATAGTCAGGCACAAAATGGATAGGATAATAATGTTTTTCATAGCCGTATATTTTTTGGCTTGAACGTACAGTTCAAATATAAGGTTTTTATTTTTAAAAAACAAAATTTTTTATCTTTGTTTACAATGGTATCTGTCGTTATATCGACGTACAACCAACCCCGGTGGCTGGAACTTGTCCTGTATGGCTATAAATACCAGACTGTGAAAGATTTTGAACTGATCGTCGCCGATGACGGATCCGATCAGAGTACCCGCGAGGTCATTGAAACGATGAGGCAGCAGGTTGATTTTAGGCTTAAACATGTTTATCAGGACGATGAGGGTTTCAGAAAATGCGCCATCCTGAACAAAGCCATTCTGGAGAGCAGCCGGGATTACCTGGTTTTCAGCGACGGGGACATTATTCCCCGGAAGGACTTCATCCAGGTGCATCTGCAAATGCGGCAGATGGGCAGGTTCCTTTCCGGAGGGACCGTGAGGCTGCCCTGTGAGATTTCGCATATGATTGGTGAAAGGGAGATTGCAACTGGAATCTGTTTTGACAGGCAATGGCTGGAGGAAAGGGGGCTAAAACGTTCTTTTAAGAACAACAAGTTGGATTCTTTTGGTTTGAAGGCGCATCTGCTGAATCGTTTTACGCCGGCCGGTGCAACCTGGAACGGAGGGAATGCCTCGGCCTGGAAAAAGGATATTGTACAAGTAAGGGGATTTGACCAGAGGCTTCGCTACGGAGGAGAAGACAGGGAATTCGGGGAAAGGATGGAGAGGCTGGGCATAAGGGGGATGCAGATCAGATATTCTGCCGTTACGCTGCACCTGGATCATCCTCGTGATTATGTTCATCACCCTGCATGGGAGTTTAACAGGAAAGTACGCAGGGATAACCGGCGTAATAAAATTATTCAGACAGAATACGGATTAATTTTTAACTAAAACGATTGATTATGCAGATTATTGACAACATCCCCGAATTTAAAAGAGAACCCCTGGTAGTGCTCCTGTTAGGATTCATCACATGCGGCCTGTATCTTATATACTGGAACCTGCAAGCCGCCAAGGTTTTTAATGCCTTGAACGGCAGGGAGATACTGTCACCTGTTGTGGCAGTTTTCGCCGGTTGCATATGGCCGGTCAACATGTATTTTTTCTTTATCGTAGGCCGGGATGGCATGCCCGCCCTGGACCAAAGGCTGGGAATACCCGAAAGGGACCAGTCCATCTTGCTGATGTTGCTCGGGTTTTTCTTTCCCATGATCGCAGCCATGATCGTACAAAGCGAGATCAATAAACTATACAAATAAACCCATCGTGGGAAGCAGGCGTAAAATAATAGCAATAACAGCCTTGCTCCTTTTTTTGCTCATGCCCCTGGTGATCCTCCTTTTTGATCCCGCGGCAGATCATTTGCAGGCCAGCCAGTCATTCTGTCCATTTAAAATGCTGACGGGACTGCCATGTCCTGGCTGTGGCATGGTCAAATCCATGGTTTCCCTCTATAGGGGAGAATGGATAGAAAGCCTGGAATTCCACCTTTTTGGACCGGTGCTAGTTCTGTTTTTTGCATGTGCCCTGGTTGTGATGGCTGCCGGGCTGATAAGGGGAAAGGATTATTCCTTCAGATGGCTGTACAATCCCCGGGTGGCCTGGTCAGTAGCCATTATTTTAGGAGTGTGGCATCTGACAAGACTTGTCAGTTTTATCCTTACGCATGATCTGAACCAGATACTTAAAGAATCCATATGGGCATAAACGCAGCATCATGAAAAACTTTAATGACGAGAATTTTCTTTTACAGACCAGAACGGCGGAACGGCTTTACCACGATTATGCCAAGGACCTCCCCATCATTGATTATCATTGCCATCTCGACCCTTCTGAAATTGCCTGTGACAGGATATTTGAGAACATGACCCGCCTGTGGCTTAATGGTGATCATTATAAATGGAGGGCCATGCGGGCCCATGGCATTGACGAGCGGTACATAACCGGCCGGGATACTCCTGATTGGGAAAAATTTCTAAAATGGGCAGAAACAGTACCCTTCACCATGCGCAATCCTTTGTATCACTGGACACACATGGAGTTGAAGCGAGGTTTTGGGATCAGGGAATTGCTTGAGCCAAAGACGGCAGAAACGATCTACGGCCAATGCAACGACCTGCTACACCAGCCCGGGTATAGTGCCCGGGGACTCGTTCAGAAATTTGGGGTGGAGGCTCTTTGCACTACCGACGATCCGGCCGATTCTTTGGAACATCACGCAACACTGGTACGTGACGGTTATCCTGTAAAGGTGCTTCCAGCCTGGCGGGCAGACAAATCCATGGCCATTGAGGAACCTGCAACATACCGGAAGTATGTGGAAAAGCTTTCGGAAGTTTCCGGTATAACCATATATTCTTACACAACCCTGATGGAGGCCTTGCGCAAACGCCATGATTTCTTTCATGCCATGGGATGCCGCCTTTCCGATCACGGGCTGGAGGAATTTTATTCCCTGGAAAATACAGATGCCGGTACCGATGCCATTTTCCGCCGTGTGATGGATGGTAAACAACCGGACGAAAAAGAGATCCGCCAATTTAAAACAGCCATGCTAGTGGAGTTCGGGATTATGGATTGGGAAAAAGGCTGGACCCAGCAATTCCATTACGGGGCTTTACGAAATACCAATACACGCATGTTCCGCAGGATTGGCCCCGATACCGGGTATGATTCCATAGGAGATTTCACGGTTGCAAAAAATATGTCACGCTTTCTGGATATGCTGGACAGCCGTGACAAACTCGCAAAAACCATCATCTATAACCTGAATCCCCGGGATAACGAAATGGTTGCCACGATGGCCGGGAATTTCCAGGATGGGAGGATCCCGGGGAAGATCCAGTTTGGAGCCGCCTGGTGGTTCCTTGACCAGAAAGACGGGATGGAAAAACAAATCAATACTTTATCCCTGCTTGGACTTATAAGCCGGTTTGTGGGCATGCTCACAGATTCAAGGTGTTTTTTAAGCTATTCACGTCATGACTATTTCCGAAGGACTCTATGTAACCTTCTGGGAAACGACATAGAGCAGGGATTGCTTCCTGCCGGCGAAATTGATTTTATTGGCAGTCAGATTGTTCAGGCTGTCTGTTATTACAATGCCCGCGATTATTTTAAATTCTGACTATGGAAATGAAACAGGCAGCGGAAAAAATGACAAGATACCGGTGGACAATCTGTTCCATGTTGTTTTTTGCCACTACCATTAATTATCTGGACCGCCAGGTGCTGTCACTCACCTGGATGGACTTCATTGCCCCTGAATTTCACTGGACTAATGTGCATTACGGAAAGATCACGGGCTTTTTCTCCATCATGTATGCCATTGGAGTCTTGTTTGCCGGAAGGATTGTAGACAGGCTGGGTACAAAAAAAGGGTATTTGTGGGCTATACTGATATGGTCTGTGGGTGCCTGTTTGCATGCATTATGCGGAGTGATCACGCAGGCTGTGGTGGGACTGGACAGTGTCCAGGCGTTGCGGATGGCTCATGCAGTGGATGTAGTGGCACGGATAACAACGGTAAGCGTATCGCTGTTTATATTTGCCCGGAGCATTCTGGCGATAGGGGAAGCAGGAAACTTTCCGGCTGCCGTTAAGGCTACGGCAGAATACTTCCCGAAGAAGGACAGGGGATTTGCCACCAGCATCTTCAATGCGGGAGCAACGGTGGGTGCATTGGTGGCCCCGGTAAGCGTTCCGCTGATCGCTACAAGGTTTGGATGGGAAGCAGCCTTTCTGGCCATAGGTTCACTCGGCTTTATATGGATGGGTATCTGGATCTTTGTATATAAGAAACCGGAAGTGCACCCCAAAGTAAACAAAGCCGAACTGATTTATATACAGCAGGACGGAGAGGACGTGCCCACACCTGACATCAGGGCAACGGACCAGGACAGGATATCTTTCTGGAAGTGTCTGACATTCAGGCAAACATGGGCATTTGCGGCAGGGAAATTCATGACTGACGGGGTATGGTGGTTTTTTCTTTTCTGGACGCCTGCCTACCTGAGTTCAGTCTATGACCTCCCATCCAATAATCCTACGGCACAATTGCTGATTTTTGTTCTTTATGCCATAACGCTGCTTTCAATTATAGGAGGGTGGCTGCCTACATACTTTGTTGAAAAGAAAGGCATGGAACCGTATTCGGGACGCATGAGGGCCATGCTGATATTTGCATTTTTCCCTTTACTGACCATGTTTGCTCAGCCTCTTGGAAATATTTCTTATTGGATTCCCGTTATCATCATAGGAATTGCAGGAGCAGCACACCAGGCCTGGTCGGCCAATTTATACTCTACCATAGGGGATATGTTTCCCAAAAGCACAATTGCTACAATTACCGGCATAGGTACAACGGCCGGGATGATTTCTTCTTATGTGATCAATCGTTTTTCCGGAGCCCTGTTCGATCACGCTGCCAACACGCAAATGACCTTTATGGGATTCAAAGGTGAACCTGCAGGATACTTCATAGTTTTCTGCATTTGTTCGGCTGCCTATCTAATAGGTTGGGTAATCATGAAAACGCTGGTTCCCCGCTACAGCAAGATCATTGTTTAGTTCTTACCCGGGCAATTGCTTCCAGGGAGCGTTTACACAGGCCGGATATACTATCCCAGTTTTCTGCATTTATGAGCTCATTGGTGAAGAGTGCAGAACCCATGCCCACACATGTGGCTCCCGCCCTGAACCATTCCTGAAGGTTGGCTTCTTCCGGTTTTACCCCTCCGCTTATCAGGAACAGGCTGCGGGGCATCGGAGCTTTCAGGCTTTTGACAAATGAGGGCCCGCCTATTTGGTCTGCCGGGAATATCTTACAAATATCACATCCTGCTTCCTGGGCATTCCCCACTTCTGTGGCAGTAGCGCAACCGGGAATGTATGGGATTTGTCTTCTGTTGCATAAAGCAGCTATCGAAGGATTGAAATTCGGCCCTACTATAAATGAGGCTCCCAGCTGAAGGAACAAGGCGGCCGTGGCCTGGTCTGTAACCGTGCCGGCTCCAAGGATAAGGCCCGGACATTTTTTTGCTGCGAATATTTCAAGGGAGGCAAACACATCGTGTGCGAAATCCCCCCGGTTTGTGAATTCGAATAAGCGTACACCTGCCCTGTAACAGGCATACATAGCTTTTTCTGCTGTTTGTGTATCGGGATGGTAAAAAACCGGGATGAAACCTGTCCCAAAAATTGCTTCCATAACCTCCCATTTGCCAAATCTTGCCATAATGATAGAATTTATCTGTTTACCCGTCCCGAGGCATCTCCCTCCATAAGGGTTTCCACTTCTTTAACTGTGACGCGGTTAAAATCGCCGTGAATGGTATGTTTCAGACACGAGGCGGCTGTGGCAAAACGAAGGGCTTTTCCATGGTCTGACGGCCAGGTAAGCAATCCGTAAATCAATCCGCCGGCAAAAGAATCGCCTGCGCCAATCCTGTCCACAATATGGGTGATGTCGTATACGGGGGCAGTGTGCAGGGTCTTGCCATCCCAAAGTATGCCGGACCATGTGTTGTGATCTGCACTTAAGGAACCCCGCAGTGTGAATGCAATGATACGGGCCTGTGGGAAGCGCTTGTTCAGTTCCCGGCAAACAAAATCAAAGTCAGAGGCAGTCGCTTTTCCGGCAGTCGCACTAAATCCTTCCGGTCTGATATTGAAAATCATTTCGGCGTCTTCCTCGTTCCCTATAATAATATCACATTCCTCTACCAGGGCTGTCATAACCTGGGAGGCCTGTTTGCCGTATTTCCACAATTTTTTCCGGTAATTCAGGTCACAAGATACCATTATGCCCATTTTTTTTGCAACCTTCACAGCCTCCATGCAGGTGAGGGCTGCTCCATGGCTTACAGCCGGTGTTATGCCTGTCCAGTGAAACCATGTAGCCTCTTTCAGCACCTCTTCCCAGCGGATCATGCCCGGGTTGATTTCGGCAAAGGAAGAATGTTCCCTGTCGTAGATCACCAGGGATGGCCTTGCAACTGACCCTGTTTCCAGGTAGTAAAGTCCCATGCGATTACCTCCTGTGATCGCATAAGAAACGTCAACCCCATGAGAACGCAATTCTTTCAGACAAGCAGCTGCAAGGTCATTGTCGGGGAGCCTGGTTATAAAGGAAGCAGGGATCCCATAATGGGAAAGGGATACTGCAACATTGGCTTCACCGCCCCCGAAAGTGGCATTAAACCTGTCAGACTGTCCCAGGCGAAGGTGATGGGGCACAGCCAGCCTGAGCATAATCTCTCCGAATGTGACAACTTTTGCCATGAACTTACTATTTGCGAGTCATGACAAATATACAAAAAACGGAAAGAGAAGTCTTAACGGCGCCTGGAAAAAAGTGTTATATAATAAAATAACGTGGCTAACGAGCTGATAGCTGCCACAAAATAAGTATAAGCTGCCGATTTCAGGGCATCTTTTGCCATAGGGTATGTTTCGTAGTTTGTGATCCCAGTGCTGTTGAGCCAGGCCAGTGCCCTCTGACTGGCATTGACCTCTACAGGCAGCGTGATCAGACTAAAAAGGGTAGTGAGGGCAAAAAGGATGATCCCTATGAGCATCAGTTGCGGAAAAGTATTGATGACAAGCATGCCGGCCACAATGACCCACATGACCCACTGTGAGGCAAAACTTACAACCGGGACCAGGGTAGAACGCATTTTCAGGGGAACATATCCTTTAGCGTGCTGCAGGGCGTGTCCGCTTTCGTGTGCTGCGACAGCAGCTGCCATAATACTGTTGCTGTTGTATACCCCTTCGCTCAGATTCACCGTTTTGGTCGCAGGGTTGTAATGGTCAGTCAGCCTTCCACGTGTGGAAGTGACCTGGACATTGGTGATTCCGTTCTCCTGTAGCATCCTGCGAGCCACCTCTGCTCCCGTAAGTCCTGAAGAAATAGGGACTTTAGAATATTTCGCAAATTTTGACTTGAGGATTAACTGTACGATCCAGCTTAGTAGCATGGTCCCTATTAAAAGGATCCAATACATAGAAACAGGTGATGTGGGTTGCATTATCAATTATTTAATAAAAAATAGTTAGCAAATACAGTGCCGCGGGCAATTATTTATACCTTTGCATTAATAAAACCATGATTATGCAACGTTTACACAAATTCACAACTGCCGTTTTGACACTAATCGCCTTTGGTGTCATACTATCATGCGGACCCCGTTACAGCTACCAGACTGTCGAAGGAGATCCGCTCAATGCGCGCATATATACACTGGACAATGGTCTTAAGGTATATATGACAGTAAACAAAGAAACCCCCAGGATCCAGACTTATATTGCCGTCAGGGTCGGGGGAAAGGACGACCCGTCAGAGACAACGGGTCTTGCCCACTATTTTGAGCACCTTATGTTCAAGGGAACGACTAAATTCGGGACCCAGAGCTATGATATGGAAAAGTCCCTGCTGGACCAGATTGAAGTGCTGTTTGAGGAATACAGGATAACAACTGATCCGGAACAGCGGAAAGCCATTTATACCCGCATTGACAGTATTTCGCTGGAAGCCTCCAGGTATTCCATACCCAATGAATATGACAAGCTTATGTCGGCTATCGGTGCAACAGGAACCAATGCCGGTACAAGTTACGACCAGACGGTATATATCGAGGACATTCCCTCTAACCAGATCAGGAATTGGGCCAGGATCCAGGCAGAACGTTTTTCTGACAACGTGATCAGGGGCTTTCATACAGAGCTGGAAACGGTTTACGAAGAAATGAATATGTATTCGACTATGGATAGCGAAAAAGTGATAGAAAAACTTTTTTCCGCTCTCTTCCCTTCTCATCCTTACGGAACACAAACCATTATCGGAACGCAGGAACACCTGAAAAACCCGTCCATAACCAATATCAAAAATTATTATGCAACTTATTACGTTCCAAACAACACGGCCATTTGCCTGTCGGGAGATTTTGATCCGGACGAAATGATCGCTATAGTTGATGAATATTTTGGTTCCTGGGCACCTAACCCCGAACTGCCCGAGCGTGTCCTGACGCAGGAAGAACCCGTTTCAGGGCCGCTGTCGGCTGAAGTATGGGGACTGGAATCGGAATATGTGACCATGGGCTGGCAGGGACCTCATATTGCCTCTGCAGAAGACGCTTTGTTTACCATTCTTGGAGAAGTGCTCAGTAATGGAAGAGCCGGTATTATGGACCTGGATCTGAATCAACAGCAAAAAGTGCTGCAATCGGGGGCATTCGCCTACATGCTTGCCGACCGGAGTACACTGGTCTTTGAGGGAAAACCCAGACAAGGCCAGAGCCTTGACCAGGTAAAAGACCTGATGCTTGGAAGTCTGGATAAGGTCAGACGAGGAGAGTTTGATGACTCCATGCTCAAAGCTGTGGTCAACAACTACAAATTCAATATGATGCGCAGGCTGGAGAGCAACCGCGGGCGTGCCAATATGTTTGTCAGCTCCTTTGTCAACGGAATTCCCTGGGAGCAGGAGGTTCGGTTTATTGACCGGATGGAAGCTGTTACCAAAGATGATCTGGTGGCATTCGCCAACCAGTATTTCAAGGACGACAATTATGCTGTCATTTATAAAAGACAAGGTCCCGACACATCTTATAAGAAAATTGAAAAACCAGAGATCACCCCTATTTACACGAACAGGGATACTTCTTCGGCCTTCTTGAAAGAGATCATCGCCTCTGCGGTTGAACCCATAGAGCCTGTGTTTGTTGATTTCGAGAAAGATTTTATGAAAAAATCACTTCGCCAGGGAGTCAACATGGTCTACGTGCCCAACACCTTGAACGATCTGTTTACCTTGACGATAGTCTATGAAACCGGAAGTATAAATGACAGGGCTTTGCCCGTTGCATTTGACTATCTGAATTACCTGGGGACAGCCAATAAAACAGCCGAGCAAATCAGTACTGCATTCTATGAACTGGCTTGTACTTTCAACACCTTTGTATCGCAGAACACTTGCACCATAAGCCTGAACGGATTGTCCGAGAACATGCAGCCTGCCCTGGAACTTCTGACAGAATTGATTGCTGGTGCACAGGCAAATCCGGACGTATACAAGACACTGACTGCCAATATCCTGAAAAGCCGTTCCGACGCCAAGGGAGATCAAAGGACCAATTTCCAGCGCCTGCAGAATTATGTGCAGTACGGACCCCGGAATCCCATGACCAACATTGTATCTGAAAATGAACTCAAAACAACGGATCCGGCCTTGCTGATAAACAAGATTCAGGATCTTCTAAAATATCAGGCAGATGTCTATTATTTTGGACCTGCAACCATGGATCAGGCAGGAGAAATCTTCACTGCTTCTTTCCCGATGGCCGATACTCTAATGCCGGTGCCTGAAAAAGAATATTTCAAACCACAGATCACCAAAGAAAACAAAGTATACCTGGCCCAATATGATGCCAACCAGATGTACTACTCAACGTATTCGGCAAGAGAGAACGAAACTTTCGATAACATTCCCTATGCCAAGGCCAGGATGTATAACGAATATTTCGGATCTTCCATGAACGCCATTGTTTTCCAGGAAATGAGAGAAGCCAGGGGTTTGGCGTACAGTGCCAGTGCCCGGTTTGCCGAACCGGCCCTGAACAAGGAAGGTTTCCCCTATGTTTTCACCAGTTTCATTGCCACCCAGAACGATAAGATGGCTCAGGCCATAGAGGCTTTTGAGGATATCATAAACAACATGCCCGAATCTGAGAAATCATTCTCCCTGGCGAAAGAAGGTCTGATCTCTACCCTGAGAACAGAGCGCATTACCGGAAGAAACCTACTGAATTATTACCGCCAGGCAAAAGAAAAAGACCTTTGGACAGACATGAGAAAGGTTGTTTTTGAAGAAGCCGACTCCCTAACATTGCAGGATGTAGTGGAATTTCAACGTCAATGGATCAGCAAGAGACCTGTAACTTACTGTATATTAAGTGATATTAAGGCGCTCGATTTGAAACATCTTGCCTCTTATGGAAAAGTTGTAAGGCTTTCTTCTCAGGATATATTTGGGTATTAGAATTATCATGAAAATTATTTAGTTGAAAAAAAAGGGCCGTTCGTATATGAAAAGGATGGATTGGTTGAATAATGTCCGTTTCAAAGAAATTCTGCTTGTATAAATTGAATTGGACAATTAACTTTGTGATTAGGATAAATAATGAATGGTTTTTTGAACTAAAAACGTACACAAAAAGATGCGAAATCTTTTTTACAGGTGGGAGATCTAAATCCCGCCTTTTTTTTTATTAAGTCCCGGCTTAATTGTATATTTGCGTATTAATTCCTATGACAGAACCTCGCGTATACGAAGTTAACCGGGAACTTAAAAAACTACGCCGGCTGGAAAATCTCACACTATGGGGAATCATAGGAGTAGCTTTTCTCAGCCCACTGTTGATACAACAGAACATCTTGCCATCCTGGACTATACTGTTGCCATTTTTTATAGGATTGCTCATTCACCACTATATATACGTTCCGCTATTTCTGCTAAGGGCCAATTATTTCACCTATTTTTTTCTTCTCTTTATCCTGCTCCTTGGCATCGTTTTTTCATGCGAAGCCGTCATTGATATCCTGGATGAGAAATTTGGAATAAAATGGACCAATTTAATGCCTTACGAATCCACTTTGCTGAGCAATTTTGTGGTTGCCATGCTACTTATGGGCATGAATGTGGCTATCAGAATTGTTTTCAATAACGTTAAGGAAAAAATGCTGGCCCACGAGGCAGACAACAAGCTGATGAACTATAAAATGGAATTTCTCCAGTTCCAGATCAGTCCCCATTTTTTAATGAATACACTAAACAATATACACGTGCTGGTCGACACAGATGAAAAAAAGGCAAAAGATGCCATTGTGAGCCTGTCAAGACTTTTACGTCACATGTTGTATGAAAGCACACCGGGTGCCAAAGTTTCCCTGGAAAGGCAATTGGCCGTATTCAGGGCTTACTGCAACCTTAACCTGTTGCGATACGGTGAAAATGTAAAACTTAGCATTACAGTGCAACGGGATATACCCAACGTACAGCTGCCCCCGCTGATTATGATTGTTTTTATTGAAAACGCTTTCAAGCACGGAATCGTATACGGGGAAGAAAACCATATAGACATGAATTTCTGGGTAGAACCGGGTTTCTTCCATTTTTCTATTTCCAACACTGTGTTTCCCGATAAACCTAAAAGTGCCAAACCGGGAGGACTGGGTATAAAGAATGTAAAAGAACGACTGAACCTGCTTTATGGTGATAGTTATAAGCTTACCATGGAGCAGACGCAATCAGAATATATTGTACATTTGCAATTGCCCCTATAGTTTATGAATTATGAACATCAGGTGTTTAGTCATTGACGATGAGCCACTCGCGCTTCAGCAGCTTGTATCATATGTGGGTAAAATTCCTTACCTGGAACTTGTAAAGGCCTGTTCCGGTCCGACGGAAGCAATGCAGGTCATGGCCAGTGAAAAGATAGACGCGATATTTACAGATATTGAAATGCCCGATATCAACGGATTGGAATACATACGTTCCCTGAAGAATAAGCCCATAATTGTTTTTGTTACCGCTTACGCCGACTTTGCCATAGAAGGATTTCAGGTAGATGCAACCGATTATCTTTTAAAACCATTCAGTCTCACTGATTTTATGAGAAGTGCAGAGAAGGTCAAGCAGCAGTTTGATCTTCGCAATGCTGTATCATCAGGCAAGGAAAAAGTTGGCTTCACAGTAGAAGAAACTGACGACAATGGGGAGAAAAAGGCTTCGGCAGGATGGGAAAGCGAATATGTGTTTGTTCGTGCCGATTCAAGAACGGTAAGATTGAAGATTTCCGATATCCAATATATTGAAAGCCGCAAGGAATATGTAGTTATTTTTTCCGAGAACAGCATTCCGGTTATGACGCTATTCAGCCTCAAATCCATTGAAGAAAAATTGCCAAAAGATATTTTCATGCGGGTACATCGCTCTTTTATCGTTAATCTGACTAAGATCACTGAAGTAGTTCAGAACCGCATCGTATTTGGCAAGGATGCCAGCGTTCCGCTTGGAGATCAGTACAAAAAAGATTTTCAAAATTTCCTTAACCAATATTTCCTGAAATAACCGGTATGTTGCCTGTACTGCAAAGTATACGCCCCCGCACACTGTCCTTATCTGTTTCTTCTGTGTTGGCAGGTACTATCCTGGCAAGGGCACAGGGTCATTTTTCCTGGCTTGTTTTTTTGTTATTGCTGTCAACAGCGTGCCTGCTCCAAAGCTTGTCCAACCTGGTCAACGAACTGGGTGACTGGAAAAAAGGCACAGACAAAGACCAGTCAGGACGTAAGTCCCTGAGCCTGCAAAGTGGCAGGTTGACAGAACAGCAGCTTGTATTTACCATGCTTGTTGTCGCCACACTCTCCATACTGTCGGGTTTGGGCTTAATCCGGATTGCCTTTGGGACACTTCGCGATACAATCCCCATGCTCTTTATTGTTTTAGGAGCTATTGCCCTGTTGGCAGCAGTGTTTTATTCAGCTGGTAAAAGACCTTATGGTTATTACGGGGCCGGAGATCTATCTGTATTTCTTTTTTTTGGCCTTGCAGGAGTGGCAGGCAGTTATTACCTTATCACGTTATCTGTAGATACCGGGGTTTTGTATATTGCTTCGGCAATGGGATTACTTATCACTGCCGTATTGAATGTGAACAATATAAGGGATTTTGAAAACGACAAACGCCATGGTAAAAATACTTTTGCCGTACTTTTATCCCGGCTTACCAAAAGTGAGTCTACTGTCCCTGCAAAGATTTATCAAATGGCCCTGATTTCCCTGGCTATGATCTTATCTGCAATTTATGCGTTCACATCTGAAACAGGGACTTTTTTATTCCTGATCTCTTTGCCTTTGCTGGCTATACACCTTTTCATGGTAATCAAAAGAGAGGGTGCCTCTCTGGACAGCGCATTGAAAATGCTTATTTTAGGCGTATTCGTATACGCTCTCTCGCTATTTTAGCCGTTTTCTCTTTGGATAGGTTATACGGGAATGGTACATTTCCTGAATCTGAATTTTTAAGGTGTTTTCTATCCGGCGCAGGTTTCTGTAGGTGATATCTGCATTCTGAAGCTGGTCTTCAGATACCCTTTGCCGTACCATCCTGTTGACCATAGCAGATATGCTTTCCGGGGTATAATCTTTCAGGCTTCTGCAGGCGGCTTCGACTGCGTCTGCCAGCATAACAACTACGTGTTCCGGGGTCGTGGGCAGTTGCCCTTCATAGGTAAAGTCCTCCACATTTGACGGGTCTCCACCCTCGTTGCACCAGGTAGTATAAAACGATTCGGTACGGGTGCGGCCATGGTGTGTTTCAATAAAATCGCTTACCAGAGAAGGAAGACTGAATTTTTTTGCCAGGTTTTTCCCGTCTTCCACATGCTGGATCACGATACGGGCACTTTCCCTGGGATTTAGCAGGGAGTGGGGATTGAAACTGGCGGTTTGGTTTTCGGCAAAATACTGTGGGTTGTTTATTTTGCCAATATCGTGATACAGGGCACCAACCCTGCAAAGGAGAGCGTTCGCCCCGATCGTCCGTGCAGCAGTCTCGGCCAGGTTGGCTACCTGTAAGGAATGCTGCATTGTCCCCGGTGCTTTTTCTGACAATTCCCTAAGAGCTTTGTTCCCGGTATCTGCCAGATCCCTTAACCGGGAAATGGAAACAAAACCGAAAATCTTTTCAAATAAGAAAACAAGCGGATACGATGCGATCATAAGGACTGAAGCTATCCCGTAATTTCTGAAAACCACTCCGTATAACCGTTCTAAAGTGCCTTCCGAGATCAGGTGAATTGCCAGGTCAATAAGCAAATAGGCTATAAAAACGAGTAAGGCAGACAGAAATTGCTGCCAGCCCCTCCCCCAGAAACGGAATACGTATATGGCAACACTACCGGCAATTATATTGATCATGGCAATGTGGTAACTGTCAGTGATCACAGCCAGTGGTATTAAGAAGAAAATGTATATAGGAAGGGAAAAACGGGTCGGGAAAAACGAATCCATAAACAGGACAATCACAGGGAAGGGGAGCAGGTACAAGGCAGCCGGATCAATTTTATATGTTATTGATGACCCGGCCACAACAAGTACAAAAAGGAACAGTGTGAAAATCAATTCCGGAATGTTGTGAAGCATCTTTGGAAAGATGGCCTGGATCAGAATAAACAATATAAAAAGTGAGAGAATGATAATCAGGCTCTGTCCCACTATCAACAACAGGATACTGCCTGAAAAACCTATTTTTGAGTTGAATTCTGCACGTAGGGAGTTCAGGATCTGTTCCGTTGTCCCGGTGACGACTTCTCCCTTGCTGATTATCCGTTGTCCCGTGTGCACGATCCCTTTGGTCAGGGATATATCCTGAAGACTGCTTGATTGTACTGCAAGGGTGGTGCTTTCGTCATAGAGGAGGTTGGGTACCAGGAATACGGTATAATCGATACCGGAAGACCTCATTTCACGATCTTCCTGTCTGGACAGTGTTCCCAGATTACTTAGGAAAAAATCCTTTGCTGTAGTAAGCGAGAATACTTCTGTATGGGCTTTTTTGTCAGCCATTTTTCCCTGTACTATGGCAAGGCCTGTTTCCGGGTTTAGTTCAGCGTAACGGGCATTGTCCATAATGCCCCTGCCATATATTGATTTGTAAAGGGTAAGCAATTTACCCTGAAGCTCGTCCGAAAGTCCAGCCTGTAAAGCATCTTCTGAGAAAGTTCTGAGTTGAACCGCCTCAATATCTGGTTTTAAAAAAAAATATGGAGTAAAAAGCCTGGAGATTTTCTCACGTTCCAGGCGTAATTCTTCTTCAGTTTTCAAAACAGGAAAATCAAAGGTTGCGTCCAGGTTTTCGTACATCCAGGGACTGCCTTTCTGATATTGGTATTTAAACTGTCCTTCACGGGGCAGTGAGATGACCATAATGACCGCAGCCAGGCCGAACAGCAATAGTATGATAATGTTCTCTTTCTTTTTCTTAGTCATTGTACTTTTCTCTTTGGCATATAGAAATGAAGGGACATTGTACGCAATTATCTACAAAATCTGTTTGTTTGAACGGAATGTTAAAATTAAACAATTCTTCCAATAGATTGCTTAAAAGAGCAAGAAACTGCTCCTCAATTTCTGCAAGATCCTGCCTGTTATTCAGGTTGGCCCTATTATAACGGATTTTCCCGGTTGTCTTACGGGAAAAGGGGGAGTTCATGTAATAGAGAAGCGGTAAAGGAAGTCCGTCGGATGTAAAAGTCTGTCCGTACAGAAATACGTAACAAAGTATCTGGAAGGCATCTCCGTTTTTGGCCGACAATTGGGGATCAAAAAGGTCTTCAACCCGGCTAAAGGAATTTTTTTCCGATCCTGTTTTGTAATCTACCAGGAACAGATCCCCGTTGCGGGTGTCTATGCGGTCTATTATGCCCGAAATGACTGTTTTCCCATAAAGGCATCTGAATTTTTTCTCGACTGCCAGCAGATGTAACGGCGCCTGTTCAGCATCATATCTGATAAACCGCCCGGCATAGAGACCGGCAACTTCAGAAAACAGCACCTGTCTTCCAGGTTCTATATGTATTCCTTCTCTTCCTTTTTTTTGCAGGTATTCTTCCGTCACTCCGGAAACAAGATTACGGAAAGACTTACCGGGTTGAATCATGTGCAGTAATCCTTCTTTATCGACTGTCTTCCCGATATAAGGCCTGTAGAGGTTTTCCAGCACGGTGTGTAAAATATTGCCTATATGCAAGGAATCAGACTCTTCTGTAATTTCTGCAGGCTCTTTCAGGGATAACACGTGCTTGTAAAAAAATTTTAGGGGACACCGGATATATGTTCCCAATGCCGTTGGGCTCAGGGTTTTTTTTCGGGCAGGGTCCATGTACTCCTGTAACAGATCTTTTACGGTCTCTGTTTTTGGGACTGTCACCTGCCTTATTTTCGGCAGTGTATAATCATAAACCAGGGGGGTGGTGATTACCGGGGAATCTGGTAGTTCAAAAGATATCTGGTGGACAAAACGACTGACCTCACCCCGGGCAGGGCCATCGGGGTTGCAATTCCAGACAAGAAATACTTTTTTTGCACGTTGTAGCAACCTGTAGAAATAGTATGCCTGGACTGCTGTATGCTGTTCAGCGGATGGAAGGCCGAATGCTTTGCCAACGTTACGGGGTATCAGGGAATTGTCTTTGAACATCTTTGGCAACACGTTTTCCTGGGCAGAGACAATAACTATGTTCTCGAAATCCAGGCAACGTGTTTCCAGGAATCCCATTATTTGTAGTCCTGAAAGCGGTTCACCGCTGAAAGGGATGGTGGCAAAGGAAAGGTGTTGCCTGATTAACCGGGCAAACAATGCCATGTCTATCTCAATTGAAGAACGGGATATGGCCAGGTGCAGTTTGTTGAGTAGTCTTCTTGTTTCTCTGGTAACTGGCGACAGCATCACGTCGTTTTGAGGCAATGTGTCCGACTCGTCTATCATATCCAGGATCCGGAGAAACACAGAGTATAATTCCATGGTGTTTCCCGGTATTTTTTGTATAGATTTAGCAATACCAAGTGCCTGTATGTAAGGATGCATGCTTACCGGCCTGAAATCCTTTTCGGTACCGGGCCGGTCATAATACCGCAAAAGCAAATCAAAGAGACCGAAAAGAGATGTCTGGCGGAGCGGGAAACCCATGGTTACATTCATTTCCCAATTTTTTTCCTCCTGTTGTCCCAGCCCGTAAAGCAGCGGAAGGAGAAGATTTTCATCTCCCAGGACAATAGCTGTTCTTGTGTCCTTCGGGAGGTTATTATCTTTTATGATCTGGGAAACGATCTTTGCCTGCATGACGTAGGAAGGGACAGGAACTACCCTTATCTCCCTGTATGCAGACAGTGGGGAATAGTCCTTGCGATACCCTCCCGGGGGGGGAAACTCCTTAAGATTTTCTCGTAGGAACAATCCGGATTCCTGAAATGAATCTTCAATATAATACGGATCGTAATCCCAAAAAAAGTCTGCACTATTTTTATCTCTCAAGAACCGGAATAATTTTTTTTCACAACTATTGAGGGCATTGAAGCCGATAAAAACAAACCTGTAAAACCTGTTTAAAAAAACACGGGCCTTTTCCTCTTCCAGACTTTCAGCCATTTGTCTGTAAATCATTCCTTCGTAGCAAAGGTCCTTTTCCTTGAGCACTGTGTTGAACTGCTGATACAATTGAGGCAATTTTTCCCATATCGAAATGAAGTGCTGGTTCAGCGGATGGCCAGGTTGTACCTGGAATGAGGACCAGAAAGACATCAGGAGCTGTTGTTGCTCGGGAGAAAGAAAACTGAAATCCTGCCCGATCCTTTTCAGATCCCTTACATTGTGGAATAATTCTTCTGCGTTGAGCAGGTATTTGTCGGCCTGGTCAAAATCATGAAGTATGATGTTTCCAAGGGAATAAAATCCCAGCAGGCTCTCTTCCTTGCCGGTAAGGCTTTTGTAAAGTTTGTAGAGTTCTGCCAGCAGGAACAGGTGTTCTGTCTTTTTTTTGCCTGTTATCTTTTCTGCCAGCTGGTTGATTCCTATAAGGGATGGCATCCAGATGTCCCGTACAAGATAACGTGACAATTCTTTCTGAAAAAAAAGACCGGCCCTGCGCCCGGGAAAAACCAGGCAACAGTCCGTTATTTTTTCCCCATATGTTTGATAGAGTGTTTTGGCAACGGAATCCAGAAAAGAAATCCCGTTCATCTTTTAAGCCTGAAATACTCCGCTGTACCGCTATGTCCTGGGAATGTCCCTGTATCACCAATATAGTAACCAAGCAAAGATTGCATGTTGTTATAATAGAATACAAGGAGATAGGATGCTTCGGGATCCTGAGTTACGGGTATGTACCGAGATTCTACTGTGTTTCCGTGACTATCACATATATAGGCGTATTGTCCCATTAAAGACCAGGAGTCGTTGTCCTCATCCCATTTTTCTTCATCTTCAGCCACAATCTTGCCTTTCTTGTCATAAGTTCGTGTGTAGCGGAATTCAGGTTTCCAAGCATTGTTTGCATGGTCCCACCTGTCTACCTGGTCTCCTGTCATTACTCCGTCATTATCATAAAGGTATGAATCCCTGATGAAATTTTCCCACTCGGTAACAGGGGTAACTATATGCGCCTTGATGAAAAATTTTCCGCGCAAATTGATATCCCGCTCAAATTCCCCGTTATTCCATTTTTCACGTACGACATATAGTAAACGTCCGCTTGCATCATAGATATAGTGGTCTCTTAAAGAGTCTTCCCAAAGGATGGTATCTGAGCGATAGATCTGATGGGTTTCTGTTTCCAGGCGAGAAGTTTCCGGTGAGTAACCGCAAATGACCCTTGACGCCGGAACCCACTTCCCGGATACGTTATCTCTTTTTTCCTTCAGGGCTCCCGTACGCATGCCATAAATGTCATATGAATAGGAGATCCTGTAGTCCCTTAACCATGTTTTGGTTTCATAGTTCCAGGTGTCCCCGGTTTCTGTGAATTTGTTACCCCGTTCATCGTATGTAAACTGATACCTGCCCACAGCCTGACCGGTCTGATCGCTTGTAATGATGGTACGGGGTTCCCACCATGAATTTTGCATACAACCGGTAAGGATTAATGCTGATAAGATAAAATGAATCTTTCTCATAGTTTCTTGTTTAATAAATCCATTCCGTTGTTGTGGAGATGGGCGGATTCGAACCGCCGTCCAAACAGCGCATCCAAAAGCTTTCTACACGTTTAGCCTGCATTTGTTTGTCGGGAGGATACTGCCTGCAAGCGGGCCATATACCCCGTATCTCCTGAAATCTTATTGTAAAGCCGGAGATACTTTACAACCAGCCCTTCGTAGACGATACCCCATATGCAAAAATCCGGAGGGCGGAAATTTCTGCGGGATACTCGTCACCCCGGGCCTGGCCCGGAGTGATTAAGCGATCAGTCCTTAGGACGATCAGGCAGCGAGTGCGTAATTGTTGTTGCCAGTTATGGCTTGAGTCCTGATATTAGGGAGCCGGGACACGAAGCTCCACGTGCTTACTTTCCAATGTCGTCTGCTGTCAAAGCCAGAACATCCCCATTGTTATTGCAAAGATATATAAAAAATCAATGTATCAGGGTCCGGAGCAAACCGGAGAGACCTTTTGTCGCTGCCACCATACCAAGAACCATTATGGCAAGACCGGCTACACGGTTAATGTTCCATAATTGCCTGAGTCTGATTTTCTTCCTGAAAAGGCTGATGATTGTACTTAGTAAGAACCACCATGATGAAGAACCAAGAAACACCCCCATTAGAATAGTAGAAATGATATAGGAACCGGAATTCCTGTCCACACTGGTTCCAAGAAAAGCAAACACCCCGATAATCAGGAACAGACATCCCGGATTTGTAAAAGACATCAGAAACCCGGTAAAATAATCTTCCCAGAATTTTTTAGATTCCCGGTTCTGTCTCAATTGCTTTACCGGGTTGGTGGAATAAATGGCAATCCCTATGATCATCAACCCCAATCCACTAATTAAAAAAAGCGGGTTTTTATTATTTTCTATAAGATTTTTTATAAAAGAAAGACTCAGGATGGCCAGGGAAGCGTAGATAACATCCGAAGTTGCAGCTCCCATGCCCACAACCAGTCCGGAACGCTGTCCTTTGCTCAGAGTTCTTTGAATACACAATAAACCTGACGGGCCAAGCGGCATTGAAACCGAAAAACCGGCAATCATTCCTAACAGCAGATTCAGTGGAAAATCATTCATGGCGCGCAAAGTTATCAAAAATAAAAAAATAAATTATAATTTGTAGATTTGTCTTATGAATACAGCACGTAAGAACCTAACATTGTCCGTCTTATCGGGCATTCTTCTGAGTATCCCATTCCTGCTTCCACAAACCGGCCTTGTCATGTTATTCGCTTTTGTCCCTCTATTATGGATGGAACATGCCTTTACCTTATCCGGTAAAAGAGGATGCTGGAAATACTACGCTTTGACTTTTATAGTCTGGAATGCACTGACTGTTTTCTGGATATCCTACAGTACGCTTGTTGGCGGTATCCTTGCCATTCTGGCCAATGCCTTCCAGATGTTTGCAATTTTTGCTGTTTTCAGGAGGGTCAAAAGATGGTTTTTACGAAAAGGAAAGCCGGATTTTTTCGCTTATATATTCCTGGCTGCTTTATGGATTGCATGGGAATTTTTTTATTTTGATGCCGAGATATCTTTCCCCTGGCTGGTCCTTGGCAACGGCTTTGCCACCAACGTCAGTCTGGTGCAATGGTATGAAGCGACCGGGATTTTGGGTGGGAGCCTGTGGATCTGGGTGCTTAACCTCTTGTTTTATTATGGATTCAAGGGCAAACTTCGGGGCTGGAGATCATTGGCAACAATAATTACCTTGGCCGTTCCCATAATTTTTTCTCTCGTTAGATTCTACACCTATAAAGAACCAGAACAGCCCGTGGAGGTGGTAGTAGTACAACCCAACATTGATCCCTGGCATGAAAAATTTTCCTCCATGCCCCAAGGCGAGCAGGATAAACGGATTTTAGGTCTTGCCCGAAGCCGGATAACGCCAGGTACGCAATTGGTTGTAGCCCCGGAAACCAGTATAAGGGAGGTAATTTTAGGGAATTATTTTTCTGCACCATCTATGGTTCTGTATAAAGAACTGGTAAACGAGAATCCAAATTCCGCATTTATCTTTGGTGCCACCATGGTGGGTTTTCATCCGAAGTCAGAACGAAGGCCAACAGTAGCATCCAGGCCCTACTCCGGCGGCTGGTACGAAGTATTTAACTCGGCCATCATGCTTGATACAACAGATCGTGTACAAATATATCACAAATCGAGGCTTGTCACCGGATCAGAGAAGATGCCGTATACAGACCTGTTTCCAATAATTGAGAAATTGGCTCCGAACCTTGGAGGAACTTCCGGCACGCTGGGTACTCAAAGTGAACGCACCGTATTTTCGCCTGCAAACCAGGACTTTAATGTAGGTGTAGCCATCTGTTATGAGTCTGTATACGGGGAATTCATGACAGGCTACGTGAGGAAAGGCGCTAACCTTATGGCCGTCATTACAAACGACGGGTGGTGGAGGAATACACCGGGTTACCGGCAGCACGTGAGCTATGCTTCTCTCAGGGCAATAGAAACAAGACGCAGTGTGGTGCACTGTGCCAATACGGGAATATCGGCTTTGATCAATCAGAAAGGGGAACGCACCATACAGACAAAATGGTGGGTTCAAACGGCTATCAATGGCACAGTAAATCTGAATGAAAAATTGACTCCGTATGTAAAATATGGTGATTATACGGGCTGGATCGCCGTCTTTATTATGATCCTGACAGGCCTTTATTCGCTTATCTGTGCATTTCCGGGACGCAGGAGGGGCTGAATGGCAAGAGAAGGGGAGCGTACCGGGCCTCCGATTTTCAACCGTTCCCAGTAGCTATCCACTTTCCTAATTGTCTCTGTGGAAGAGCAGCACACATTGGGCCAGGGCCTTGTAACACCCCGGTCACCCTTTTTCTTGATGCAGGCATCTACGTATAGAATCCCGTTTTCTATCCTGACGTCCCGTATGGGATCGGCTTGGTTGATAGCGACCCAATAGCACATTTGACGGTTTTTCAGATTTATCTCCTCATCTACTGCAATCAGGATACGGGCTTGAGGATGGCTTAGCAAAGGATCGGCCTCTGATTTATGGTAAAACTGGCAGGGATTATCGCTTCTCACAGAGGTTTTTGACAAAGGGACGGATTTATCGGTTGCATCTATGCACATTTTCCCCCCGAACCCTCTTTGAGGAGAAGCATGGTCGGTAAAACTCAGCGGACCCCTGCTGAAGAAAGTGTCCCGGGAAGGATTATAATGCTTCCTTAAGCAATCGTTTATCTGGTGCTGGTCAAAAATATTGACATGCTCATCTACAACAATAAGCAATTTGTTATAAGGTGTAAGGTTCGATCCCCAGATGGCATGGGCAACCTTATGAACTTGCCCGGGATAGAATTTTCTCAATGCAATAATGGCAGCCGAACCCTGGTTGGAAAAAAACGGGAAACACAATTTCCGCACTTCAGTGGCTAAGGACTGTTCAATTTTTGCTTCCATAAAAACAGAGAGTGCTTTTGTGAAAAAATACATAGAACGGTTCAATCCCAGAGAAGGTATGCTCAAAGGAAGAAGTGGCCTTTTCCTGTGGGTGATACAGGTAACATGCATCAGGGGCTCTTTGCCTCCAATAGAATAAAAGCCGGTATGTTCACCGCAGGAAGCAACAGGAACAGTTTGTGCATTCTTATCTATATATCCTTCAATAACGAGGTCGCTTTCTTCAGGAACTTCAAGCGGCTGGCTTATGCAGGGTGCCTTGATAATGGCTTTTTTACGTAAATAGCCTGTCAGAAGCAACGGGTCAATATCTGAAGACTGAGGAATAATGCCTGTAAGCGTGTATAGTGGGTCTCCCCCGAGAAACAATGCCAATGGTATTCTGCCTTTAGGGGAATCGTGGATAAATCCGGCAGTATGGGACCCGGGTTCCAGCCTTATCTGGATGGTTGTTTTGGAGTGCCACTGGATCCGGGCTGATTCAATAATATAAGAATTCTGGTATGGATTCTTAATTATAAAAGGCACGTCGTACAGGCTGTGTGCCTCGTCAAAAGGACGATTCCGCAGAAAAGGGATCCTGTTCAGATCAGGGGGAAACAGAGCGATCTCCTGGCAAGATCCCGCAGTTGTTGTTCTTGGAATATAATGGGCCAATTCAGAAACAGGAGATTTTCTCATGAACCTGCCACCGGCAGGGTAGTGAGATATGGCTTCATAAAACGCAGAAATCCTGGTAGTGACATCATCAATAGTATCCAGACCAAAGGCCAATGCAATTCTTTTATGAGAATTGAAGATGTTGGTGACAACAGGGAAACTGGTTCCATTGTTTTCAAACAGCAGGGCTTTGCCTCCATGGGGCAGGCTGGCCTGCCTGTCGGTAATTTCGGCAATTTCCTGGTTAGGATCTACAAAATGGTTTATGGTAATCAACTCATCGTTCTGTCGGAGGAATTTCAGGTATTCATCCAGGTAATGAATCATACTAATTATTGATTTAGTTGATTGATAATCACGCTAAGAGCACCGGTAGAAAGGTTGTCTGCCACAATGCCTTTTTCTTCATCAAGCAGCAATATGATGGGCGGATCAACCACGTTGTAATGCTTATGAATACGGTCATCAGAGGAAGGGTTCCAGGCATTTATCCAATCTGTATAGCCTCCTTCTATCAGCCATTTTTTCCAGGACAGATAATCGTTGCCTGTATAAACGGAAAAAAAGACGATGCCCTTGTCCTTTGCGCTCAGGAACAACTCATATAAACGGGCAGTCACCAGGCCGCATACAGAACACGCCGGATCATAAAAATACAGAATTGTGTAGGGAGCCCTTACCCCATACAAGGTACAAGGGGTCCCGTTATCTGTTTCCAGCAGAAGATCGTGTGCTTTGGGAAGGACAACCTCCTTTGTGCCTCTGTGATTCCGGATCAGTTCATCCAGGGTTTCAGTGTTCAGGTCCCTTCCAATTATTGTCTTGTTCTTGTCCAGAAGGTAGATCCTGGGGGTGCTCCTTACATTGAATTTTTCGTGAAATCCGGAACTGAAATCCGGATCCCAAACAGTGGTCCAGTTTGAAGGAAAATAAGCTGCATACCTGGTCAGGATATCTTTGTTGTCTTGTGTATAAACCGCAAAGTACTTCACGTACGGATCGTTATTTTCTTTGGCAAAACGGGTGAGCTTAAGTAGTTCACTGCTACAGGCAGGGCAATTGTCTTCAAAAAAGAACACAACGGTATACTGCGCCTCTGTCTTGTGTAGTGACTGCATCCTGCCATGCACATCGGGCAGGTTGAGCTCCTGAGCCTTCATGCCCAACAGGCATTGTTTGTTAAAGCGGACAAAAGCTTCCATCTCGCCCGTCAGATCAGGGTCCGGACACAGGGTAGGATCTGCCAGCAGCCATGTTTCCGCCATATGAACCGCAGCACTTTCCATCCCCATAATCTCACTGGTAAAAAACAAGGTGAACAGGTATCGGGCAACATAGCCTTTTACCTTTGGATGTATGTCTCCTTTCAGGATCCGGTCTGCATGAAAGATCAGGGAATCGGGCAGGGGAGGCAGTATCCCGGTAAAGTATTCTTTGAGTCTTAAAGGCAGTATGGAAGTGTTCAGAATCCGGGGATCTGTAAAATCAATATTATCCAGGTAGCGAATTGCTGTTTCCGCTTGTGCGGCTTCAGGAGTGAACACATTTTTAGCGATGATCCCGAGCATATACCCTTCATACTCCCGGGCAAGAAAATCCGTATATTCCCTTATGGTCGATTCAAGACGCTCCACGTCTGCCAGTGCCTTTTCCGGATCGCTTGCCTGTTCCAGGATTTCATTGGCACGGGCATAATGCTCCTGCAGGAAACGGTTAAACCGCAGATAGGCGTTGTTTTCTTCTGAACCTTCTGCCTGCACTTCCAATGTACGTCCTTCTTCCAGGCGTGCAGAAAAGGACAGCTTCACCTCCCCGGGACCGGATATCAGAAAATTGAACAATCTCTTGTTGTTCTGGACAAAGACATACTGTCCGGCCTCAAGTGGGGTATCTCCTTCAAACCTTACACAACCCTGGTTGTCCGGACTTAGCGTATCCACCGGGATCACGTATTCTCCCTGCTGTACCGCCAGAATCACCGGTACATTGCTTCCCCCGTTCATACATAGGGAAATGCTGTAGGAAAAGAGAATTAAAAGAGACCACATACGGGTCTTACATTTTTAAGTATTTTTTTAAATCAAGTCCCGGAGGCAGCATACAACCTGCATCCCCCCCGTTAAGAAGCACATCCCGTACCACAGTGGAAGATATGAAAGAATATTTAGGACCTGATGGAATGAAGATCGTCTGGATTTCGGGAGCCATCTTTGAATTGACCTGGGCAATGACCTGTTCCAATTCAAAGTCAGTGGTGGTGCGGATTCCCCTGAAAATGAAATTGATTTTGTTTTTTCTGCAGAAATCTATGGTCAGCCCGTTAAAGGAACATACTTCCACATTGGAAAGGTCTTTGATCACTTCCCTGATGATGGCAACCCTGGCTACAGGCGAAAAAAGGCTCACCTTCTGTTGGTTAATCCCAACAGCGACGATGATTTTTTCAAAGAGTTTTCTGGCAGAAAGCAGAACATCCAGGTGTCCGGAAGTAAAAGGATCGAAGGAGCCGGGGAAAACGGCGGTTTTTTCCATGTTCGGAATGATTTGGTTGTGTTCCCAAAATTAATAAAAATATCGGACTTCCTCTCTATTGCTGTTACAAGCGCCAGTCAACCGGCTGCAATCCTTTTGATTCAAGATAAGAGTTGGTGGCCGAGAAAGGCTTTGATCCCAGGAAAGCTCCCCGTGCAAGGGGGGATGGATGCGCAGCTTCCAGAATGCAATGCCGGGAAGCATCAATAAGACCCTTTTTACTGCGGGCAAAATTTCCCCACAACAAAAAAACCACGTTCTCTTTTTTTGCGGATACTGTCCGGATCACGGCATCTGTAAATTCCATCCAGCCTGTCTTGCTGTGGGAGGCTGGTTTGCCTGCTTCTACAGTGAGTATGGCGTTGAGAAGCATAACACCCTGTCTTGCCCAGGCTTCCAGACAGCCGTGCCGGGGAGGGGAGATCCCCAGGTCAGCTTTCAACTCGGCAAATATGGTCTGAAGCGAAGGAGGCAGCGGCATATTGCCGGGCACCGAAAAGGACAAGCCATGCGCCTGCCCGGGCTGGTGGTAAGGATCCTGTCCAAGCAGGAGGACTTTCAGGGCAGGAAAAGGCGTCAGTTCAAAAGCGTTGAATATAAGTTTGCCGGGGGGGTATATGGTTTTTCCCTGTTTTATCTGGTCATGAAGAAAAGAGGCAATCCCTTCAAAATAGGGTTTGGAGAACTCGGGTAGCAATACATTTTTCCAACTTTCCTCAATTTTTACATCCACCTTACAAGACGTATTTAATGACTTCGGGTATGGTTTTCATAAATTTGAACTCCAGTCCTTTGATAAAATCCGGTTTGATTTCTTCAATGTCTTTTCTGTTATCTTCGGATAATATGATGATCCTGATGCCGGAACGTTTTGCAGCAAGGATCTTTTCCTTGATTCCACCCACCGGAAGGATCCTGCCGCGCAGGGTGATTTCCCCGGTCATGGCAACGCCTTTTTTGATACATTTGTTCAGGAAAGAACTGGCCATGGAGCAGATCATGGTAATCCCGGCAGAAGGACCATCTTTAGGGATAGCCCCCTCAGGAACGTGCAGGTGGATGTCTGTTTTTTCAAACAATTCCGGGTCGAGTCCCAGCAAGTCAGCATGAGCCTTCAGATACTGTTGTGCAATGATGGCCGATTCCTTCATCACATCTCCCAGGCTCCCGGTGGTGGTAAGGGTGCCTTTTCCCTTGCTCAGGCTTGTTTCCACAAATAAGATCTCACCTCCGGTCTCGGTCCACGCCAGTCCGGTGACCACCCCCGGAAACTCGTTGCCTTTCTGCACATCCTGGATGATCCGGTGCACACCCAATATTTCACGTATGTTGTCCGGTGTGAGCACTGGATTGTATTCTTCTCCGAAAGCAATCTTTTTTGCCACGTGCCTGGCCACCTTGGCCAATTGCTTGTCCAGGTTCCGCACTCCGGATTCCCTTGTATATTCATTGATGATTACATCTATGGAATGCCCGTTCAACTTGAGTTGGGACGGTTTTAATCCATGTGCTTCAAGTTGTTTGGGCAAGAGGTGTTTCAGGGCGATCGTCCTTTTTTCCTCGGCCAGGTATCCGTTAATGGGAATCATCTCCATCCGGTCACGCAAGGCCGGCTGGATGCCGCCAATGTTATTGGCTGTGGTGATGAACAGCACCCTTGACAGGTCGTAATCCACATCCAGGTAATTGTCGTGGAATGTATTGTTTTGTTCCGGATCCAGCACTTCAAGCAAAGCCGAGGAGGGGTCTCCCCTGAAATCTGTGCCCACTTTGTCTATCTCGTCCAGAACAATTACCGGATTTGATGATTTGCTCCGCTTAACGCTCTGGATGATCCTTCCGGGCATGGCCCCGATGTATGTCCGCCTGTGGCCCCTGATCTCAGACTCATCGTGAAGTCCGCCCAGGGATATGCGTGCGAAGTTTCTTCCAAGTGCCCGTGCCACCGATTTGCCCAGCGATGTTTTGCCGACTCCCGGAGGACCGTACAGGCAGAGAATGGGAGATTTCATGTCTCCCTTAAGCTTGAGAACGGCCAGGTGTTCCAGGATCCTTTCCTTGACCGTGTCGAGTCCGGAATGGTCCTTGTCCAGAACCCTGCGGGCGCGCTTCAGGTCCAGGTTGTCCTTTGTATATTCTTCCCAGGGCAGGTCTACCATAAACTGCAGGTAGTTGAGCTGTATGCCGTAATCGGGCTGATGAGGATTGGCTCTTTCCAGCTTCTGGACCTCCTTTTCAAATATTTCTGCAATTTCCTTGCTCCATTTCTTTTTTGAGGCTTTTTCCCTGAGGTTGTCTATGTCCTCCATGTCCTGAGTTATGCCCAGCTCGTCCTGAATCGTTTTGAGCTGGTTGCTCAGGTAATATTCTTTTTGCTGCTGATCGATCTCACCCCGTACTTTCTGGTGGATCTGTTCTTTGAATTTGAGCAATTCCAGGTGCTTGTAAAGCAATTCCAGCAGGTATGAAGCGCGGTCCTTGAGCTTGTCGGTAGCCAGCAGGACGAGTTTTTCCTTTATCCCGTCCAGGTATATGTTGGACGCAACAAAATTTACCAGGAAATCGTCCTTTTCAATGTTTCTGAGTGCGAACTCTGCTTCTTTGGGTATGCTTGGCGTGAGTTGGAAGATCTGTGCAGCCACTTCCTTGATGCCATCGACAACCGCTTTGTAACCGGTGTCACCTTCTACAGGTTGTATGTCGGACAGAAAGCTTACCTGGGCCGTAAAGTATGGTTCCTTCTGGACAATGCGGTCAATCTTGAAACGGCTGAAACCATGCAGTATAACAGTAATGCCTCCTTCCGGCATTTCTATGATTTTCAATATTTTTGCCAGACACCCATGGTCGCTGATCATAGTTTCATCCGGGTCGTCATCCAGCGGATCCATTTGCGTGACCGTCCCCACCCACTTATCTCCGGTCAGACTTTCCCTTACCAGTTTAATGGATTTTTCCCTGCCTACGGTTATTGGAATCATAGTGCCCGGAAATACAACCGCATTGCGCAGTACCAAAAGAGGAAGTATCTGCGGCAAAGTGTTCTTGATCATATCTCCTGCAGGCTCGTCCATGTCCATTTCCATTAAGGGAATCACGGTCATTTTATCACTTAGAATTAGATTCATACAATTTATCCTCTGCAATATTCAGTCAATCTTCGTGCCAGATAGCCCTACTGACAAAATGACCGACAATCAAATAAACGGAACTTTTATGGAAAAAAAGAAATTCTTCCAGGAAAAAAAGCCGTGATTGCACTGTCTGTTGACCGAATAGTCAATCCCGATAACCATATCATAATAGGTAACAAGGTCCAGGCCAAGGCCTCCGGAGTAAAGCCATTGGTTGCTCAGGGAATTCAGATGGTAGTCCCATTTGTTCTTTGCGTAACCCACGTCAAAATGGGCATTTGCGTATATGGACACGTGGATCTTGTTGAATTTGGGCAGGAATGAAAGCCAGTTGAGTGTGAAGGTCTTTTTCTTCAGAATATTATATTTCAATGTGTTATTGGATATGACAAAAGACTGGCCGTCCGCCACGGTGTATTCGTAACCGCGCAACATGTTGTTGTCATACCCTATGGCTTTTTCCAATATATACGCCTGGGTGTTGGAAAGTGAGTAACCTCCGGAAAAAACGGTAGAAACATACCAGCGTGAAGAGGATATCTGTTTAAAAACCTGAAGTCCCAGGGTAACCTGGGCATAGCGTACAGTAGCATCGGAGGTGATATAGGTATTCAACCCTGCCTGGAGAAAATAGCCGTTCAGGGGGTAAGGGTGGTAGTCCCGGTGATCAAGGCGGTACCTGTAATTGAGCCTGAATGCGTTCCTTCTTAGCTGGTCATTCCCCCAATAATGAGGATTGAGCCTGAGTACAGTATCGGCCAGCATGGTGAATTCGTGCATAAAGGAAACGTTATGGATTGAGCGGATGTCAGGCCTGTATGAATAATTGATACGGGTATCGATGGTTTTTTCCAGAAAAATGTCCCGGATGTTAAAACGGGCCGGTTTGTCCTCCTGTGTGAATATGTCCAGGTTGTGGCTTATGTTCCCCTGCAGGTCCAGACTCATGAAATGCTTTCCCTGCCTGTCCAGGGAAATGTCCCGGTAACCAAGAAAGACCCCCCACTGGTAACCTCCGTGTGCAGCAATTACCAATTTATGCTTCAGTCCCAGAAAGTTGTCAATACGTGCACCAGCTTCTATGGTGATTTTGGAGAAATCCCAACTTTGCAGCCAGGTACTCAGGTTGCGCTCCTCCAGTTTTACTTCTATCAGCGGCCAGATATACCATCTTTCTTCTACCTGGATGATCACTGTTACCAGGGAAGAGTCATTCACAGACCGGAGGGGTGATATTTCCACATAGTTAAAAAGAAGCAGGTTGTTCAGATTTTCCCTTGCCACCCGAATTTTTTCAGAAAGATCATTTTCGGGGATCGTGTCACCCGCTGAAAAAGGCAGTTCTCTGAATATGATAAAATCCTTTGTTACCTGGTTCCCTGTAATCTGAATCCCGTCAATACGCAAATTCCCGCTCCATCCGGCAAGCGGGACCAGGGCGAAAAAGGCTGGAATCAAAAGGCGTAGGAACAGGCTGGATTTCATAGGGCGGCAAAATTATGAAAAAAATTCAGATATTTTTCTGTAAGTCTGGATATTGCATACCGGTGTATATCCTTCCGGTCAATCCGGAGATACTCTTTTTCAAGTCCCGGAGCGGGACGGCTGAGTTTGATCTTGTAGAAAACCGGATAAATAATCTGATGTGTCAGTTTGTGGGGACTGGCATCATGGGTGCCAATCATTGTAAGGGTTGAAGAACCAAACAATTTCACGAATTGCTCTGTCTTCTCCAGTTCAGGAAACCCTGTCCTCTGTGGGGTTTCTATCAGGGGAAATTCATAGAGACCTTTCCATATGTCTTTGCCCGCTCTTTGCCTTAAGTAGGTGGTTTTCCCCAATTCTATGTCCAGGTAATTAAAATATCGTAATCGGGATACATTTTTTTCCTGCTTTACGGGTAATTTGTCAGTCAGTCCCTTTTGGTATGCAAGGCACGTATTTGTCATAGGGCACAATGAGCATACAGGCCGGGGAGTGCAGACAAGAGATCCGAAGTCCATCAGGGCCTGATTGAAAGAGGCGCTGTTGTCAGTCGGAAGCAACGATTCTGCCAGCTCGGAAAAGACTTTTTTTGCCCGGGTTGTACCCACTTCCAGGTCTATGCCAAAAACCCTTGCCAGGATTCTGTATCCGTTCCCGTCAAGGGCCACAACCGGCAATCCGAAGGCAAAAGAAGCAACGGCAGCAGCGGTATAGTCACCTATGCCGTGAAGACTTCTTAAAAGAGAAACATCTGCCGGGAACGTACCGTTGTGTTCTTCCATCAACCTTTTTGCGGTCTTATGCATATTTCGTGCCCGGGAATAATATCCCAGTCCCTGCCACAATTTTAGCACCTCATCTTCTTGTGCCTGAGCAAGATGATGAATTGTGGGAAAAGCTTCAAGGAACCTTTTGTAATAATGTGTTCCCTGCTCAACCCGGGTTTGTTGCAGGATCACTTCAGATACCCATACAGAATAAGGGTCTTTGTTTTTTTTCCAGGGAAGGTCCCGCTGTTTTTTGTTATACCAGTCAAGTAGGAGGCTTGTGAAATCCATTGCGCAAAGATATGTATAAAGACGTTTTTTTTGTTTTTTTGACTGAAACGTCTTGATATTAAGAATAAAATGTTACTTTTGCAGTCCATTTGGAAATGCAATCTATTTAAATAACTCTTAAATTTATCGTATTATGACTAAAGCAGATATCGTAAATGAAATTGCCAAATCTACTGGCCTGGAGAAAATCGTTGTTCAGAAAGTTGTAGAAAATTTTATGGATAACGTTAAAAGCTCTTTGATTCAGAATAATAATGTATATCTTCGTGGTTTTGGAAGCTTTATCCTGAAAAAACGCGCTAAAAAAACGGCTCGCAATATTTCGAAAAACACCACTTTAGTTATTCCAGAACATTACATACCTGCTTTTAAGCCGGCAAAAATTTTCATGGATAAAGTAAAAAACAGCGTTAAATAATTTTAATATGCCAAGCGGAAAAAAAAGAAAAAGGCATAAAATGGCTACGCACAAACGGAAAAAACGTTTGCGCAAGAATCGTCATAAAAAGAAATAAGCCATAATGTCTGATGAACCTGGAAACCTAAAGAAACTTTTTTCTAAAAGACACTTTAGGTTTCTTACTTTTACCACAGAATGGAGAAAGATTTAATTATTGATGTTACCTCTTCTGCAGTTTCCATAGCGTTGTTGGAAAACAAGAGGCTCGTTGAATTGCACAGGGAAGAGACAAGCGACAATCATTTCTCGGTGGGCGATTTGTATCTGGGTAAGGTCAAGAGGATCATGCCGGCTCTGAATGCTGCTTTTGTCGATATTGGCCATGACAAGGATGCTTTTATACACTATCTGGATCTGGGATATGCCTTTTCTGCAGTCAATTATTTTACCCAACAGGTAATTGCCAGAAAAAACCCACCCGCCGAAATCTATTCCAGCCTTAAGCTGGGGTCGGTGTTGCCCAAGGAAGGCAAGATCTCGGAGGTATTGAAAGTGGGACAGGCCATACTGGTCCAGATTGTCAAGGAACCCATCTCTACTAAAGGGTCGCGTTTGACATCCGACATATCCATTGCCGGAAGGAATATGGTATTGTTGCCGTTTTCCGAAAAGATTAACCTCTCTTCAAAAATCAGCCTCAAGGAAGAGCGGGGCAGACTGGAACGTCTGGTTCAGAGCATACTGCCTCCCAACTATGGCCTTATCGTGAGGACAGCTGCCGAAGGTAAAAGGGCAGCAGTCCTGGACGCCGAACTGAATTCGCTGATCCATAAATGGGAAGAATCCTGGTCTGTAATGCGTAAAGGGAAAGTCCCTTCCCGTTTACTGACAGAAAACAGCCGCATAACTACTGTTATCCGCGATCTGCTCAACGACACCTTTACAAGCATACACGTCAACGATAACACGGTATTTGAAGAGATCTGTTCCTATATTTCCACCATAGCCCCGGAAAAGGAAAAGATTGTCAAGTTTTACAAAGGAAAAGATCTGATATTCGATGCTTTTGATATCAGCCGGCAGATCCGGAGCTCCTTTGGCAGGGTGGTTCCCCTAAGGCAGGGCATCTATATCATCATAGAGCATACAGAAGCTTTACACGTGGTTGACGTCAACAGCGGGATCCGCTCAAAAATAGCAACCGGGCAGGAAGATAATGCCTTTGAGGTGAATATGATTGTTGCCGAGGAACTTGCACGGCAACTCAGGCTCAGGGACCTTGGCGGTATCATTGTGGTTGATTTCATAGATATGGATACCGCTGATCACCGCCAGAAACTTTACAAAAAAATGCAGGAGCTCATGGCTACGGACAGGGCAAAACACAGCATCCTGCCCCTGACAAAATTTGGACTTATGCAAATTACGCGTCAGCGGGTAAGGCCGGCCATGGAAATCAACACCAGTGAAAAATGTCCCAGCTGCAATGGAACGGGAAAGATTGCACCCAGCCTGTTGTTTACAGAAAATATTGAAAACCAGCTGGCTTTCTTTGCCAACGAAAAGAAACTGAAAAGCGTTATACTGGAAGTTCATCCCTTTGTAGAAGCTTATCTGACCAAGGGGTTCGTGTCTAGAACCAAAAAATGGTCCAGAAAATACGGATGCCGTCTCAATGTCAGGATAGCCCCTGAACTTGCAGTAACGCAGGCCAGATGGCTGGATGACAATAACGAAAAAATTGATGTTTAAGGCTGGTTCAGGGTTCTGGCAAAAGAGTCTTTCAAAATACAGATCCTGTTGAACACCGGTCTCTCCGGTGTTGAGTCGTAATCAGGTACAAAATAACCCAACCGCTCAAACTGAAAGCGGATACGCGTGTCGTCCTTTCCACTGACCGCTTCATTAGCCAGGAGGGCTGCCTGGTTGTCTATATATGCCTGCACAATCTTCAGGGAATCAGGATTCAGATAGCCCCTGTAATCCTTGTCCTCTGGAATAGAACCCATATAAGGTTCTGTAAACAGCCGGTCAAAAAGACGTACCTCACCGGCAATGGCGTGCCTGGCCGACAGCCAGTGGATGGTTCCCTTTACACTACGCCAGGTGCCTGTCCCCGGTTTTGTATCCGGATCCAGCGTGCAGTGCAGTTCCACAAGCTTTCCGTTGTTGTCCCTGACTATGTTTTCACATTTGATGATATAACCGTATTTAAGCCGGACTTCTCCCCCTGGCATCAGACGGAAATACTTCTTAGGCGGATTTTCCATAAAGTCATCCCGTTCAATATAGATCTCGCGGGAGAAAGGAATCAGCCTTTCCCCGGCCGAGGGGTCTTCCGGGTTTAGAGGCGCTTTCATGAACTCTTCCCTGCCTTCCGGGTAGTTGGTTATGATCACCTTTAACGGATCCAGTACAGCCATATGGCGGGGTGCGGTCTTATTCAATTCTTCCCGTATGCACCATTCCATAAGCGCAATATCTATTACATTATCCCTTTTGGCAACGCCAACCTTTTCAGCAAACAGACGGATTGCAGAAGGGGTATATCCCCTTCGCCTGAGCCCGCATATGGTGGGCATCCTGGGATCGTCCCAGCCATTGACAAGACCGGTCTGCACCAGTTCCAGGAGTTTCCGCTTGCTCATCACCGTATGGGTTATGTTGAGCCTTGCAAACTCGTACTGGTGGGAAGGAAATATGTCCAGCTGCTCTATGAACCAATCGTAAAGCGGCCGGTGTACATCAAATTCAAGGGTGCAAACAGAGTGGGTGATCTGCTCTATGGAATCACACTGCCCGTGGGCATAGTCATACATAGGATATATGCACCAGGTATTCCCGGTGCGGTGGTGTTCTGCGTGAATGATCCTGTACATCAGGGGATCTCTCATGAGCATATTGGGATGGCTCATATCTATTTTGGCACGCAAGACCCTTCTGCCATCGGGAAATTCCCCGTTCCTCATCCGGGTAAACAAATCAGCGTTTTCTTCAATGCTCCTGTCCCTCCACGGGCTGTCTTTTCCCGGGGTGGTCACGGTACCTCGGTTCAGACGGATCTCGTCCTGTGTCTGATCGTCCACATAGGCCAGGCCCTTGCGGATCAGGACATGTGCCCACTGGTACAATTGTTCAAAATAGTCCGAGGCATAGAATTCATTGGCCCACTGAAAGCCAAGCCAGTTTATGTCTTCCTTGATGGAATCCACGTATTCTGTATCTTCCTTTGTGGGATTGGTATCGTCAAAACGAAGGTTGGTTTTTCCTCCGAATTTCCGGGCCAGTCCGAAATTCAAACAAATACTCTTGGCATGGCCTATATGAAGGTATCCGTTGGGTTCCGGGGGAAACCTGGTTATAATGGACTGGTGTTTTCCCTGGGTCAGGTCTGCCTGGATGATCTCTTCAATAAAGTTCAGGGAATGTTCCAATGAAGTCTGTGTATTTTCTGCATTCATATGCCGGGATGATTTTGTTGGGCAAAAATAATCATAATAATGTATATTTGCTGAAAATTAGATGCAAATGATTCGTTCAATGACCGGTTACGGAAAAGCCGAAGTATCATATTCCGGGAAAAAATTTACCGTTGAGATTCGTTCCGTAAATGGGAAAACGGCAGATATCGGCTTTAAAACATCCCAAATACCCAGGGAATATGAACATGAATTACGTAAAAATCTAATAAACAGGTTACAACGTGGCAATATCGATCTGTTCATAGGGATTGACCAGGAAGTGGCTGAATTGGGAAATACTTTTAATGTCGTACTTATCAGACAGTATTATAAAGAATTACAGGAAGTATTCAGAGATATCGATCAGGAAGTCAGTCCTGCAGAGCTGGCCGCTGCCCTGTTGAGGATGCCCGAAGTAAGGGAAGTGCAGAAGAAAGAAATGGATGCCTTTGAATGGAAAGTACTTGAAGAGTGTATTTATAGGGCGGCAGACAACCTGGATGAATTCAGATGCCGGGAAGGGGAAAGACTGGGACAGGACCTGTTGTCCCATATTGACAATATTGAAAACCACCTCCTGGAAGTTGAAAAACTGGACCCTGGCCGGATCGTGTCTGTCAGAAAACGACTGGATGACAAATTGTCCGGATTGGGTGAGGATGTAACGATAGACCAGAACCGGCTGGAGCAGGAATTGATCTATTACCTTGAAAAAACGGATATCAGTGAAGAACGTGTGCGGTTAAGCCAGCATTGCACCTATTTCCGCCAGACAATGGACCAGGAAGCATTTGCTGGCCGGAAACTCAACTTCATTGCACAGGAGATGGGAAGGGAGATCAATACGCTGGGTTCCAAGGCAGCTCATGCCGGGATGCAACAATACGTTGTGATGATGAAAGACGAACTCGAGAAAATTAAAGAACAAGTGCTCAATGTCCTATAAAATCATACTACTTCTGGTGGCTTTCATGATGCTCACAGCTTCATGCATAGAGCAGCGGGAGAACACGTATACCTATGCAGTAGAAGGGGAAGTCAGGAATATTGTCAATTTGCCCCTGGAAGGTATCCGGGTGATCATGAACAGAACTTATAGCGGTAAAATGGAAGCAGATACGGCTTATACCGATTCACAGGGCAAATATCTGGTTTCTCTGACCGTTATTTCCCGCCAGCGGGTTTTCCTGGTTGATTATTCAGATCCAAAGCTCAAATACAGGGATACTTTAAGGCGATTTACATTTGAGGATCAGGGTAAACTCTATGATTCCATGATGCTCAGATCCCGGAACCAGGTAGATCCTTTTTAGCGGGGAAGGAACATCATTCAGGAAATCTTGCTGAAATCGGCTCGTCTTTTTCCCAGGATTTCAAGCTGAAACCGGAGAATTTTATTTTTTTCCGAGTCAAGAAGTGGATCATCATCCAGGATTTTTTGTGCTTCCATTCTTGCCCATTCAAGGATTTGTCCGTCTCTGGCCAGACTGGCAATATGAAGATCAAAAGCCAGACCGCTCTGCGCTGTTCCTTCCAGGTCGCCGGGTCCCCGGAGGCGCATATCTGCCTCGGCAATCTCAAAACCATTATTGCTTTCGCACATCAGCTTCAGGCGCTGCCTGGCTTCTTTGCTCAGGGCATTGCCGGTCATCAGGATGCAATATGATTTTTCAGCACCGCGTCCTACACGTCCGCGCAATTGATGGAGTTGTGACAAACCGAATCGTTCTGCACTTTCAATAACCATCACGGTGGCATTGGGGACATCTACGCCCACTTCTATGACAGAGGTGGCAATCAGAATCTGGGCCTGTCCCTTTACAAACATGTTCATGTCAAAAGCCTTGTCTTCCGGTTTTTGCTGACCATGTACCACAGCAACGGAATAAAGGGGGGCCGGGAATGCCATGGCAATATCGCGATAGCCTGTTTCCAGGTTTTCGTAATCCATTTTTTCAGACTCGCGGATCAGTGGATATACAACGTAAACCTGCCGGCCTTCTGTGATCTGTTTTTTAAGGAAGGAGTATACAGTTCCCCTTCGTGAAGAAGGATAATGGATAGTCTGTACAGGCTGTCTTCCCGGCGGCAGCTCATCTATCACCGACACATCCAGGTCTCCGTAAAGTGTCATGGCCAGTGTCCTGGGTATAGGAGTGGCGGTCATCACCAGGATATGGGGCGGAGAACCTTCTGTTTTCTCCCATAAACGTGCCCGCTGTTCTACTCCAAAGCGGTGTTGTTCGTCTATGACCACAAAACCAAGCTTTTTAAATGTAACCGTATCTTCTATCAATGCATGGGTTCCAATGAGCAGGTGCAGCGACCCGTCCTGCAACGATTCGTGCAGGACTTTGCGCTCAGAAGCTTTGGTCGAGCCTGTGAGCAGTCCCACTTTAATATCCTGCCCCTGCAGGAAGCGGGAAACGGTATTGTAGTGCTGATTGGCCAGGATCTCTGTAGGGGCCATCATACAGGCCTGGTAGCCGTTATCTGCTGCGATCAGTGCGCTCAGTAAGGCAACCAGTGTTTTTCCACTGCCAACATCTCCCTGCAGCAGGCGGTTCATCTGGCGCCCACTTCCCAGATCGGCCCTGATCTCTTTAATCACCCGCTTTTGAGCACCGGTCAGCTCAAAGGGCAGCTTCTTGTAACAATTGTTGAAAGCCGCGCCTACTGTGGAAAACCGCAGACCATCTTCGGCCCTAAGCCGGACAGCACGTTGTTTAAGCAAGCCGAGTTGAATGAAAAATAATTCCTCGAATTTCAACCTGGTTTGTGCGGCTTGCAGGTTTTTAAGGTTTCTGGGAAAATGAATCTCTTCCAGAGCAAGGGACAGGGGCATCAACTTGAGTTGCCTGAGCATGGCCGGGGTGAGCGTCTCCAACACGTGGCCTTCAATACGGGTAAGGGCCTGGGCTATGAGACGGGAAAAAACTTTTTGGGTAAAGCCCTTGTCCCTGAGCGACTCTGTGGTAGAATATACTGCCTGAAGCCCCGCGCTGCCCCTGAGGCTCTGATCGTCGGGCAGGTCAATCTCGGGGTGGACCAGGTTGATTCTTCCGTTGAATAAGGCGGGTTTTCCAAAAACAATATACTCTGTATTCAGTTTGATCTTATCCCTGATCCATCGGATTCCCTTGAAAAAAACAAGGTCCACACTTCCGGTGGGATCAGCAAAAAGAACTACCATTCTCTGCTTCCGTGAGCCAGCCCCAATGATTTTCATATCCCTGACCTCGCCCCGTATCTGGATGAATGCCAGGTCGGGATCTATTTCCCGCACAGAGTAAAAGCGGGTCCTGTCTATGTAGCGGAACGGATAATGATGGATCAGGTCGCCAAATGTTTTTATATTCAGACCCTTTTCAAGTTCCCTGGCACGCACCGGACCTACTCCCTGGAGAAATTGTATGTTCGTGTCCCATACAGAAGTCATAGCCATGCAAATATAACGATATCTTGCGTATATTTGCGGTATGAGCATACTGGGAAACATACTCTGGCTTCTGTTCGGAGGATTTATTATTGCCCTGGAATACGTCATTTCAGGTCTTTTGATGTGTATAACCATCATAGGGATCCCATTCGGGGTTCAAAGTTTCAAATTGGCGGCCTTTGCACTCTGGCCGTTCGGAAAAACCACCAGGTCTGTTGAGCCGGGAACGGGCTGCCTGAGCACGGTTTTGAATATTTTATGGATTTTCCTTGGGGGTATCTTGATCGCACTGAGCCATCTTTTCTGGGGTGCATTTTTGTGTATAACCATAGTGGGAATTCCTTTCGGAAAACAGCACTTCAAGATGGTATCCCTGGCACTGACCCCTTTCGGGAGGGAAATCATCGACAAAAATTAACACATTATGCATAAAAAAATAATTGTAGGGATCACGCAGGGTGATACAAACGGAATAGGATATGAAGTACTGATAAAAGCCCTGGCCGATACCCGCATCAACGAAATGTGTACCCCCGTGATTTATGGTTCGTCCCGTCTGCTGGGGTATTACAAGAAATTGTGCGCCGGGGTCGAAAATTTCAATGTCCATATCACGCAATCGGCTTCAGACCTTCATTTCAAGATGGTGAACCTGATTCCCTGTGTTTCGGATCAGTTTATAGCCGAACCGGGAAAAATGACCCGGGAAGGGGCACAGGCAGCCATGCAATCACTCGAACGAGCCGTAGAGGATCTTCGCAGCGGGAAGATTCAGGTGCTGGTGACAGCTCCCTTTAACAAGCAGGGCATGAACCGGGAGGGATTTGTTTTTCCCGGTCATACCGAGTACCTGGGCAATGCCTTTGGGGTATCAAGTCCTTTGATGATGCTCTGCAGTTATGGCCTAAGGGTAGGTGTGGTTACTGGACATATCCCTTTGAGCCGGGTCCCTGCAGAACTCACAAAAGAGAAAATCGTGCAGAAGATACGGCTGATGGATGATACACTTAAAAAAGACTTTACGATCATTCAGCCCAGGATAGCTGTCCTGGGACTTAACCCGCACGCCGGGGACGGAGGGCTCATTGGTACCGAAGAAGGGCAAATCATTTTACCTGCCATAGAAGAAGTCAATCAATCAGGGATACTGGCTTTCGGTCCCTATCCGGCCGATGGTTTCTTTGCTGCTGCAGGGTACAGGAAATTTGACGCCGTTCTTGCCATGTATCACGATCAGGGACTGAGTCCTTTTAAAGCTTTGTCTTTTAGTCAGGGGGTCAATTTCACCGCCGGATTGCCTGTCATCAGGACATCTCCCGACCACGGGACAGCTTACCGCCTTGCCGGTGAGGACAAGGCATCTGCCGAATCCATGCTGGCGGCGATCTTTATGGCTTGTGACATTTACAGGACGAGGAGGAGGAACCAGGCCATAACAGGTGGTGTGCATGAAGGTTGATATTTTTACCGATGGATCTGCCCTTGGAAACCCCGGCCCCGGGGGATACGGGGTTATTTTGCGAAGTGGCCGTCATTATAAGGAAATCTCTGCCGGTTACCGCAAAACCACCAATAACAGGATGGAACTGATGGCCGTCATTGCCGGCCTGGAAGCATTAAAAAAACCAGGAACAGAAGTCTGTATCTATTCAGACTCTTCGTATGTTGTAAGAGCCGTTGAGGAAGGTTGGCTTCAGAACTGGATAGCCAGGAATTTCCGTAATAAAAAGAATACTGACCTCTGGAAACGTTACCTTGACGTCGCCTCTAAACATAAAATACGCTTTGTCTGGGTTAAAGGCCATGCGGGCCACCCACAGAATGAAAAATGCGACCGACTGGCTGTTGCCGCCGCTTCTGCCGGGGAAGAATTCTTAGAGGAAGACCGGGGATTTATGGACGCGATTTCATTATCGCCTGAAGCGCATCCGGATGAACTACCTGGTTGGACGAACGGCTGATCAGCACAAAGTCGGGAGCCCCGTTGTCCCAGTAAAAAGGCACCATACCGTGCCGGATTGCAGCCTCTGTAACATACTCCAGGTAATAGGAACGGCATTTTTTATGTTCCGTCAGGTCCTCTCCGGTAAGCTTTAAGCGGTACAGCGCCCCATATTCCCCCAGGATCACCGGGAGGCCGCGGTCAGTGAATTTCTTCATTTTCCCAAAGGCCGTTTCCACCCAGTCTTCCTGGCCCCAGGCAGTAACAGGCCCGGAGGCTAGGGAACCCCAACGAAAATCATACGGGTCATCCTCCTTCAGAGAGAATTCGTAAGGATCGTAGTAATGCACTTCCACCATGAGCCTGTCGGGGGTGGGGTCCTGTGGAATGATGAGTGATTTGTATGCCAGGTCAATATTGGTAAGATAACTCTGTATGACAAGGTGCCGTTTGAGGTTGCGTCCTCCTGTTTCCCTTACGGCATCTACAAAAGTCTGGTTGAAAGAGTTCTGTACAGACAAATATTCAGCCGGCGGATTGGAAGACCAGTCCCCTTCCATATGGACCTCGTTGGAACCGGCAAAAAGAAGCCGGTCATCATAATCTTTAAAATACGTGGCTATCTGTGTCCAGATGGCATGGAGTTTACCGTTTATCTGTTGCCGGCTGCTTTCCCTGGGATCGTTCATCCATCCGTTGTCCCAGTGGATATTGATGATGGCATACATATCCTGGGCCAGCACGTAATTGACCACCTGTCCCACGCGCTGCATCCAGGCATTGTCAATCTTGTGTGTGCCCTGGTCTGAAATATGCACAGACCATGATACGGGGATACGTACCGAGGTGAAACCTGCTTCCTTAACCGCCCTGATCAGGTCTGCCGTAACCTTCGGATTACCCCAGGAAGTCTCTCCTCCTGTTGCTTCCAGGGTATTGCCCAGGTTCCATCCAATGCCCATGAGCTTTGATAATTCCATGGAAGTCATGTTGCGCATGGCCGGGTCGTCACCGCCGGTTTCTTTTTTGCACCCGAAAAACGACAGGCAACAAAGCAGAAGGATTGTGTAAGTTTTCATAAACACCTATCTTTGGATAAAGATTAATTAACGGAATCAAAGATATGAAAAAATGGTTTTTTGTCCTTATGTCGGGACTTTTATTATTGTCCTGCACCGGTGGCCTGATGGTTGACAGTAAAAGCGTGACAGTTACCCTGTCTGACAAGTCAAAGGTCAGGATCCAGCCTGTGAGCAGGCAGATTATCCGCGTGTCGGCTGTACCTGAAGGGGCACTGTTCTCTGCACGGCCCAGCCTGATGAGGGTTACCGGTGAGACTCCTGCGGTGCCGTTTGAATATGTGGAGGAAGAACGAAGTGTTATTGTGAAGACTGAATCCCTGCAGGCAAGTGTGGATAAAATTACAGGGGAAGTGGTTTTCATGGATTTGGAGGGCCATGTGATCCTGCAGGAAAACAAAGGGGGAGGAAAATCATTTGCACCTATAGAGATAGACGGAGACAAGGGATATACCGTCAGGCAGGTTTTTGAATCTCCTGCCGATGAAGCCTTTTACGGCCTGGGACAACATCAGTCTGATGAATTCAACTACAAGGGCAAAAATGAAACCCTGTACCAATACAACACTAAAGTTTCCATTCCGTTTATTTTTTCAAACAAGCATTACGGGTTGCTGTGGGACAATAACTCGCTTTCGCGGTTCGGGAATCCTGAAGACTACAAGCAGCTGGATGTGCTTAATCTGAAGGATATTGAAGGAAAGGAAGGCGCACTTACAGCCATTTATTCCAGCCGTGACGGGAATACGGAATACCTGCGCAGAAGGGAACCGGTCATTGATTATACAGATCTGGACAAGGTGAAAAATTTCCCTGAAGGGATTCCCTTCCATAATGCCCGGATTACCTGGGAGGGAACGATAGGGGCAAAAGAAAGCGGGATACACCACTTTTTGCTCTACTATGCAGGGTATACTAAGGTCTTTTATAACGGAGAGGAAGTGGTAGGGGAGCGCTGGCGGACAGCCTGGAATCCCAATAGTTACAAATTCACAGCGGAAATGGAAGCCGGTATCGAATACCCCCTGCGCATAGAGTGGGTACCCGACGGAGGGATTTCCTACCTGGGCCTTTCGCTCTATACACCGGTTGATCCCCTGGAACAGGAAAAGCAATCCTGGTGGTCAGAAATGGCCGATATGATAGATTATTATTTTATCTATGGACAGGATAGCGACCAGATCATAAGCGGGTACCGCCAGCTGACGGGCAAAGCTCAGATCATGCCCCAATGGGCCATGGGGTACTGGCAGAGCCGGGAACGCTATAAAACCTCAGATGAGTTGCTGGGGGCCCTCAATGAATACAGAAAACGCAGGATTCCCATTGACAACATGGTACTGGATTGGTTCTACTGGCCTGTAGATTCCTGGGGAAGCCATGAATTTGACAAAGAAAGGTTCCCCGATCCCAAAGCCATGGTTGACAGTGTCCACGCGCAGAACGCCCGGATCATGATCTCAGTATGGCCCAAATTTTATCATACCACAGAACATTACAAGGAATATGAGGATAATGGGTGGATGTACACCCGGGCTGTGGAGGACAGCATCCGCGACTGGATCGCACCGGGGTATATCGGCTCATTTTACGATGCTTATGCTCCGGGGGCGCGCAAACTCTTCTGGAAGCAAATGGAAGAACATCTCTATCCCTTGGGATTTGATGCCTGGTGGATGGACGCCTCGGAGCCGGATATCCAGTCCAACGCCAGCCTGGAATATCGTAAAGCGCTCTCCACGCCTACCGCTCTGGGCCCCTCTGCAAGATTCCTGAATGCATATCCCCTGGTAAACGCCCAGGGTATTTACGAAGGACAGAGGGGAACCGACCCGGATAAACGTGTATTTTTGCTTACAAGGAGCGGATTCCCGGGGTTGCAGCGTTATTCCACCGCCACATGGAGCGGGGATATAGGAACGCGCTGGGAGGACATGAAAGCCCAGATTTCTGCCGGCATCAATTTCAGTATTTCCGGGATCCCATACTGGACTATGGACATAGGAGGATTCTGTGTAGAGGGACGTTATGAAAGAGCACTGGAAGGCTCACCCGATATGGATGAGTGGCGTGAGCTGAATGCCCGCTGGTTCCAATTTGGAGCTTTTTGTCCGCTTTTCCGCAGTCATGGTCAATATCCTTACCGCGAAATATTCAATATTGCCCCTGAAAGCCATCCTGTATACAAAACCATGGTCAAATACGACAAACTGCGTTACCGGTTGATGCCTTACATATACACGCTGGCCGGAAAGACCTGGTTTGAAGACTATACCATCATGCGGGGTTTGATTATGGATTTTGCAGAAGACGACAATGTTGTTAACATATCCGATCAGTATATGTTTGGCAGCGCCCTGATGGTGTGCCCCGTATATGAGTTCAAAGCCAGGAAACGCGATGTGTACCTCCCCCGGCTGAACGACTGGTATGATTTCCATACCGGAAAATACCTGCCCGGAGGACAACAGTTCACAGCAGATGCACCCCTGGACATAATGCCCATTTTCGTGAAAGCAGGTACCATTTTGCCGGTTGGTCCGGAAATTCAGTACACAAGTGATAAAACCGAAGGTCCGATCACTTTGTGCATATACACAGGGGCTGATGCCAGTTTTACGCTGTACGAAGATGAGGGGGTAAACTATAATTACGAGAAAGGGGATTTTACAAAAATTCCCTTTCAATACGCCCAGGAAACAGGAATCTTTACCATAGGGGCCAGGGAAGGATCCTTTGAAGGCATGGCTACCACCCGGGAATTCCAGATCCGGAAAATTACCCCCCAAAAACCCGGAACCCCCTTTACGGGAGGAGAATCGCTCACGACTGTCATTTATAACGGGGAAGCCCTGACCATACAACTTTAAGGCTTATGAAACGATGGTATATCATAGCAGCAGCCATTCTGATCTTGGCATCATGCAACAGGGATTCCCTTCGGGAAATCACTGATTTTAACGACAACTGGGAATTTGCCAGGACTGGAGGGATAGATGATCCACTGGTATGGCAGGTGGTTGACATCCCTCACGACTGGAGCATAGAAGGTCCTTTTGACAAGGACCACCCTGCCACTCCTGGGGGAGGTGCCCTGCCCGGAGGCAAAGGTATTTACAGAAAAGTTTTTACCCTGGGACCCGAAACGCAGGAGAAACGAATATTCATTGAATTTGACGGTATATACCGGGACAGCCGTGTCTTTGTGAACGGCCGCCTGGCAGGACACCGTCCCTGCGGATATGCTTCCTTCAGCTATGAGATCACCGCGCTGTTGAATCCATCAGGGACGGAGAACAGGGTGGAGGTTACCGTGGACAATTCCCTGCAACCCAATTCCAGGTGGTACACAGGATCTGGGATTTACAGGAATGTGCGTCTGGTGGCAACTCCCGTGGTTCATATTCCATATTCGGGAACTTACGTTACCACACCCTATGTTTCGCCGGAACGTGCACAAGTCCTGATCAAGACTAACATTTCCTATCCTTCCGCAGCAGCCGGGAATTATTACCTGCTCACAAAAATCCTGGATCCTTCCGGACTTACTGTCGCCAAAGAATGCCGTTATGTGGACCCTTCACCGGAAGGTGAAATCCTCATGGAACAGACACTGGAAGTAAAAAAACCGGCTCTCTGGGATGTTGAAGATCCCAATCTTTACACGGTGAAAAGCCTGTTACTCAAAAGCGGTGAAGTCATAGATGATTACAAGACCACTTTTGGGATCAGAACGTTCCGGTTTACAGCCGATTCGGGTTTTTTCCTTAACGATCGTCCCCTTAAGATAAGGGGAGTCTGCATGCACCACGATCTGGGAGCACTGGGAGCCGCCGTGAACCGCAGGGCAATGGAGCGGCAGCTGGAAATGCTGGCCCAAATGGGATGTAATGCCATCCGGACTTCACACAATCCCCCGGCTCCTGAATTGCTGGACCTCTGTGATAATATGGGCTTTCTGGTTATGAACGAAGCTTTTGATGTCTGGCGCAAGAACAAATCTGCCTACGATTATGCCATGTTCTTTGAAGTATGGCATGAAAAGGACCTGAGGGATTTTATCGCGCGGGACCGAAACCATCCTTCTGTAATAATGTGGAGCATAGGGAATGAAGTACTGGAACAATGGAACAATCCCCAGGCCGATACGCTGGATTTGCAACAGGCAAACCTGCTCTTGAACTTCATGGCTGGCAACGACAGCCAGGTGGATGGCGATCTTCCCTTTGATGCGCTTTTGACCAGGAAGCTGGCCACCATGGTTAAGGAGCTGGACCCGACCCGCCCCGTTACGGCGGGGTGCAATGAACCGGGAGTGTACAACAACCTGTTCAGGGCCGGGGTGCTGGACATCATAGGCTATAATTACCACGAAGGCGATTACCCTCAGGTGCCGGTGAATTTTCCCGGGAAACCGTTTATTGCCGCAGAAACAACCTCTTCGCTCCATACGCGGGGTTTTTACCAGATGCCCTCTGACTCGGTAAGGAAGGAACCAAAACAATGGTGGCTGACCTATGATACCCCGCACCACATGTGTTCTTCCTATGACAACATGTGTGCGCCCTGGGGAAACACCCATGAAAGCGCCTGGACACAAGTCCGCGACAACGAATTTATCTCCGGCATGTTTATATGGACAGGATTTGATTACCTGGGAGAACCCACTCCCTACTGGTGGCCGGCCAGGAGTGCCCATTTCGGGATCATAGACCTGGCGGGATTTCCTAAAGATGTGTATTACATGTACCAGAGTGAATGGACCGATACTCCGGTACTTCATTTGTTTCCCCACTGGAACTGGAATCCGGGAGAGACGGTAGATGTTTGGGCTTATTACAACCAGGCGGACTCTGTAGAATTATTCCTTAACGAAAGGTCGCTCGGGTTCAGCGCGAAGGATTCCGTGAGACTGCATGCCTGCTGGCGCATCCCCTATGAACCGGGAACGCTGATGGCAGTCTCTTACAGTGACGGTAAAGAATTTTTACGCCGGAGTATATCAACCTCAGGAGCACCGGCCCGCCTGAAACTCACCTCTGACAGGGTTATCCTGGAGGCCGGAGGCGATGACCTGGCTTTTGTTACGGTAGAAGTTCTGGATGAAAACGGGAACCTTGTGCCTTATGCAGACGATCTGGTCACTTTCCGCCTGGAGGGCCCCGCCACCATAGCGGCCGTGGACAACGGCAGTCCCATAAGCCACGAGCCGTTCAGGGCCGATTACAGGAAAGCCTTTCACGGTAAGTGTCTTGTCGTGATCCGTTCTGGAAAAACGGCAGGGAAAATCAGGCTGACTGCCCTATCAGAGTCGTTCGCGAAGGAGAGCACCCTGGACCTCGAAACCCGGCTTGTCCAATAGCGCGAACATGTTTTTTTTGTAGGCTTCCACACCTTCCTGGTCAAATGGATTCACTTCCAGGACATACCCGCTTATGCCGCAGGCTTTCTGGAAGAAATAGAGAAGTGCTCCCAGGTTGTATGCATTCAGGCAAGGCATTTCAATGCGCAGGTTGGGCACGCCACCATCTGCATGGGCCAGGCAGGTGCCCAGTTCAGCCATTTTATTGCAATGATTTATGGACTTTCCTGCCAGGTAATTGAGCCCGTCTGCATCTGCATCATCACGGGGTATCCCCGTAGAACGGTTGGGATTGGCAACGCTGATAACCGTTTCAAAAAGATGGCGTTCCCCCTCCTGGATATACTGTCCCATGGAATGCAGGTCGGTGGTGAAATCTACTCCTGCAGGGAAAAGGCCTTTGTGCTCTTTTCCTTCACTTTCTCCAAAAAGCTGTTTCCACCATTCTGTGACGTAATGCAGTTTGGGGTGGTAATTTACCAGCAATTCAATTTTTTTTCCACTGTTGTACAGTGCGTTGCGCAGGGCCGCATAGTTGATGGCGGGATTCCGGTCTGTTTTCTGAGCTGTGATTTTTTCCATTTCCAGAGCCCCAGCCAACAATTCTTCAATATCAATACCTGCCAGCGCTATGGGAAGCAGGCCTACCGGGGTAAAGACAGAAAAACGTCCCCCCACGTTGGCCGGGATGATGAAACTGCGAAAACCTTCGCTGTTTACCATTTTACGTAAAGCACCGTGAGACTTGTCTGTGATGGCCACAATACGACGTTTGGCCTCTTCCTTCCCGTAACGGGAGAGGAGGTGCTGTTTTACCAGGCGAAAAGCAATGGCTGGCTCTGTTGTGGTTCCGGACTTGGAGATTACTACGCAGGCGACCGACTTTGTGGCCATTAGATCTTCCAGTTCTGCCAGGTAATCTTCCCCGATGTTCTGACCGGCAAACACAATGCGTGGCCCCGAAGATGGCATCAGGGCTGAAAAGGAGTGGGAGAGGGCTTCAATGACCGCCTTCGCTCCCAGGTAGGATCCTCCTATGCCAATAACCACCGCCAGTTCAATATCTTTCCAGTCCCGGCAGATACCTTTGATCTGGCTGATAATGTCCGGGTCAGTTTCAGAAGGGAGGTGAAGCCATCCCAGAAAATCCGAACCTTTTCCTTTGCCGGACTCAAGGAGGTCAAGCGCCTGAAGGGCTTTTTCCTGCCAGGCGGGGTATTCATTATGGGGAATAAACCTTATGGCAGAACGTTCGTAAACGGTGATGATGTTTTTCATGTGTTATTTCAATTGTTCGCTCAATGCCTTGAAAACGATGGCGGGCGAGCGGTATTCATGCAGGATTTTGTACATTGCTTCTGCAATGGGCATCTCGGCTTTGTATTTTTTATTGATCTCATGGATGCACAAGGTCGCGTAATAACCTTCTGCCACCATGTTCATTTCCAGTTGCGCTGCCTTGATCGAGTATCCCTGGCCTATCATGTTGCCAAAGGTACGGTTGCGGCTGAATTGAGAGTAACAGGTAACCAGCAGGTCTCCAAGGAATCCCGAGAGTGATGTGTTCCGTCCTTTATCCGGATAAGAGCAGTTCAGGAACGACCGGATTTCCTGATAAGCACAGGAAACCAGCACAGCCTGGAAGTTGTCCCCGTATCCCAGGGCGCGGCTCATCCCGGATGCTATGGCGTAAATGTTTTTCAGGACAACAGAGTACTCAAGGCCGTATATATCTGTGCCGATAGTGGTGCGGATGTAAGGGCAACGGAACGCCTCGGCAAGCTTTTTGGCCGTCCTTTCCTTTTTGCAGGTGACACTCAGGTAGGAAAGCCGCTCCATGGCAACCTCTTCTGCATGAACAGGACCGGCTATCACGCCCATGTTGTCGTAAGGTATGTTGTGGATGCGGTTGAAGTACTCGGTGATTGAGATGTTTCTTTCAGGTATGAGTCCCTTTATGGCGGTGACAATGAATTTATCTTCCAGTGAAACGGTCAGGGGAAATACCTCGCTTATGAAATATGTAGAAGGTATGCAGAAGATCAGCACGTCTGCCTGGTCTGTGATCTTGTTGATGTCAGAGCTCATCAGCAGGCGGGAAGTGTCCAGTTCGACGGCCTGGAGGTAGTGAGGGTTGTGTTTGTTCTGATCTATGAAATTGATCATTTTCTGATCCCGGACAAACCATAGCACTTCCTTTTGCGTATCGAGCAGGATCTTAATCAGGGCCGTTGCCCAGCTTCCCGATCCGATGACTGCATACTTTGTGTTTTTGCTAAAATAGCCCTTCATAGTTTTCCTGTATGGGTCAGCAAAGATAATCTTAATTTGTCTATCTTTACGTTTTGAAAAATATGATGGTAAATTCCTATTGTTCCGACAAATATCAGTATACCATGGCCAAGACCTTTGTAGATAAAGGTTTAGATAAGACTGTGGCTATATTCAATATGTTTTACCGTACTGCACCCGACAACAACAACTGGGCTGTAGTAAGCGGTATCAATGAGGTACTTGAAATGATAGGAGGCTTTGGGACTCAACCAGAGTCTTTTTTCAGAAAATTCCTTCCCGGTGAGAACTATGCGGACTTCTGCAGGATGCTGACAACAGTACGTTTTACAGGGGATGTGTACGCTATGGAAGAAGGACAGATAGCGTTTCCCCGACAACCCCTCATCACAGTGGTTGCCCCATTGCTCGAGGCTCAGATCCTGGAAACCCCCATGCTGTGCATCATGAACCACCAGATGGCTGTTGCCACAAAGGCATCCCGGGTTACCCGAAGTACCACCAAACCGGTAAGCGAATTCGGCTCCCGGAGGGCCCATGGTCCCTGGGCTGCCCTTCACGGGGCAAAGGCCGCCTATACGGCCGGTTGTGTGAGTACCTCAAATATTCTGGCAACAACGGAATTTGACATTTCCAGCACCGGAACCATGGCCCATAGCTACGTTACAGCTTTCGGCTGCAGCGTAAGGAAGGAGTATGATGCGTTTGATGCCTACATAAAAAGCCACAGGGGAGAAGGGATCATATTGCTTCTGGACACCTATGACACGCTCAAGAGCGGTATACCCAATGCCTTGAAGGCTTTTAAAGACAATGGCATAGACGATTCCTACCAGCCTTTCTACGGGATCAGGCTGGACAGCGGGGATTTGGCCTATCTTTCCCGTAAATGCCGTGAAATAATGGACAGGGAAGGATTCACCAAATGCATCATCTTTGCCTCGAATTCGCTGGACGAGTATCTGATCTCGGACCTGGAGCGTCAAAATGCAGCCATTGACAGTTATGGTGTGGGAGATGCCATTGCCACCAGCAAGCACAATCCCTGTTTCGGGAATGTTTATAAAATGGTGCAAATTGGAGATACCCCGGTCCTGAAACTTTCAGAAGACAAGGCAAAAGTCATCAATCCCGGATTCCAGGTCACCTACAGGATATACCAGGAGAACGAGAGCAAGGCTGATGTTACCTGCCTGCGCTCAGACAGGCTGGCATGTGCCATAGAAGAAGGGAAGGAGATCATGCTCACAGACGAAAACGATCAGACCAGGAAGACAACTTACAGGGAAGGGTCCTATACCGCAGAAAAATTGCAGCACAAGGTAATGGAAGACGGTAAAAGGATCAGGCCCGATACAACACAGCAGGAAAAACGCGAAAGATACCTTTATGAATTGTCACGCATGAATCCCACTGAGCGCAGGATCATCAATCCCCATTATCACAAGGTAGATATCTCGGACGACTTGTACAATTTAAAAATGAAACTGATCTATACAATTAAAGAGGAACTGAACCATGTATGAACAAACCAGAACCCACATAGTGGTGGATATGCTGAACGATTTCATATCAGGGTCTATGGCTTGTCAGAACGCAGAGAACGCCATGACCCACAGTATCAATTACATTAATATGCACCCAGGGGATAAGGTCGTATACATTTGCGATACACATCCTGAGAATCACTGCTCCTTTACGGGATGCGGAGGACAGTGGCCCCCGCACTGTGTGATCAATACCTCCGGCCAGGAAATCCACCTGTCCTATTATACACGGGTGAACGATCCCAACATGAGGCCGCACCTGATGAGAATATTCCGAAAGGGCACTTCCGCCATAAAAGAGGAATATTCGGGATTCAATGCCGTCCGCTCAGACGGCAAATCCCTGAACAGCATCCTTACAAAGCAGGTCATAGTGAGCGGTATTGCCACCGAATATTGCGTTTTTGAAACGGTCAAGGATCTTGTTGAAGCTGAGTATGATGTACAGGTGTTGCTGGAAGGGCTGGCTTATGTGAGCCAAAAGGACCACCGTGCCGCCATTGAGAACATGAAAAGCCTGGGTGTTAAATTTGTTTGATAATAGAGGGTCTGAACTATGCAAGCTATTGGTGTTGATCTGGGCGGAACAAAGCTGCATGCAGCGCTCTTTTCCCTTACGGGCGAAATCATTGCCGACCGCACCGTGCTCCTGGAAGGACGTACAGGGCAGCAGGTAGCCGCGTTGATAGTTACAATTTGTAACGTACTGATGGAGGAGCAGGGAATCTCCCCTGAGGATGAAAAGAGGGTGGGTATATGTGTCCCCGGGATTGCCGACACACGCACAGACAGGGTTTGGGCGCCCAACATACCGGGGTGGAACAGTTTTCCCCTCAAAGAATACATCACCAATGCCATGCCCGGCACTGAAACCATTATTGCCAGCGACAGAACGTGTTACATACTGGGAGAGACATGGCAGGGTGTTGCAAAAGGATATACAGATGCCATTTACCTGAGTGTGGGTACAGGGATTGGAGCGGGGATCATGACAGATGGCCGTGTTATACACGGAGCGGCAGACATAGCAGGCGCTATAGGCTGGATGGCGCTGCAGCCGACTTTTTCAGATGAGTACAGTAACAGTGGTTGCTTTGAAACATATGCCTCCGGGACAGGCATTGCTGCCCAGGCGCGCAAATTCTCCGGTCAGCCTGGGGTGTACCAGGATGCACGATCGGTTTTTGATGCCTACGAGCGGGGAAATACGGTGGCTTTAAGGGTTATAGACAAGGCGGTTGAATGCTGGGGTATGGCCTCGGCAAACCTGGTGAGTCTGTTTAATCCCCAGATAATTGTCTGGGGAGGAGGCGTTTTTGGTCCCGCTGTCCGTTTTCTGGACAGGATCTATTACGAAGCATGTAAATGGGCACAGCCCATAAGTATCAGGCAATGCCGCTTTGAGGCTTCCTCCCTGTCCCAGAAGGCAGGTATCCTTGGAGCGGGCCGCCTGGCAATGGAAGCAATGAAAGTATATGAATAAACGTAGTATTCTGGCTGCCGGTTATGCCGGCATCTTTTTTTTCGGTATCTCTTTTCTCACCCTGGGATCGGTCCTGCCATCCCTGAGGGAAACACTCCATCTGGACATGGCCCAATCTTCGGCACTGGCAGGTATCCTGCCTTTTGGCGTATTGGCCGGTTCTGTGGTATTCGGACCCTGGTGTGACCGCTACGGGTATAAAATGCCTTTTCAATGGGCAGCCGCCATGGTGGTTCTTGGATTCATAGGATTGTCAACCTTTACGGCTGTATCCTGGCTGGGTACCTGTGTGTTCATTACAGGGGCGGGAGGAGGCATTCTAAACGGGGCCTGCAACGCCCTGGTTACCGATGTGTCCGATGACCGTAACCGCAGTTCAAACCTGAGCATTCTGGGTGTTTTTTATGGTTTGGGCGCCCTGATAATGCCTTTGATACTGGGAATATTTGATTTTATTCCCTACTCGGCCATTCTTCGTTACATGGCTGTTTTCCTGTTCCTGGTATTTGTATATTTCAGTATAATACGCTTTCCCGAGGCCAAAGTCCGGCAGGGATTTCCCATCAAGGAGGGATTGTCCATGCTTCGACAGCCGGCATTGCTCTTTTTCAGCTTTATCCTTTTTTTCCAGTCTGCCCTGGAAGGATTATGCAGCAACTGGATCCCCATTTTTTTACAGGATAGTGCAGGTTACAGGCTGTCCCAGCAGAATGCGTTATTTCTGCTAACCTTTGTGGTAGTGGGCATGACTGCAGGCAGGGTTCTTTTGAGCTGGCTTGCATTCCGCTATAAACCCTGGAAGATCCTTTGGTGGTATCTGCTGGTGTTGGCTGCAGGATTTACGGGATTGGCAGCCGGGTTCAAGCCGTTGGTACCTGTGATACTGATAGGGACAGGACTTGGGGCAACATTTCCGGTTATTGTTTCCTATATCGGGTCCCGGTACAAATCACTGTCCGGGACAGCCATAGGGATAGCCATGGTCATAGCCCTGGCCGGCAATACGTTATTGAATTATTTACTGGGTTTTCTGCCTATTCGCGTTTTTCCCATATATTTGCTGGGTATATGGGCTGTAATGGCACTTCTTTATTTTTTGATGACCTATGGAGGAAAGCTTGAAAAAACATAATATGAATATACTTGCTATAGAATGGCTGGACAAGGTCCGGGAACTGCAGGACAAGATCCAGGAAACACAGATGGATAATATACAAAAAGCGGCAACCCTGATGGCCGATAGCATAGAAGCCGGCCGATGGGTGCATACTTTCGGATGTGGCCATGCCACACTCCCCATTGAAGAGATGTACCCAAGGATCGGGGGATTCGTGGGATTCCATCCGCTGATAGAACAATCCCTTACTTTTTTCACCCGCATCACGGGAGAGAGCGGAATCCACCAGTTCCTTTTTTTGGAAAGGGCAGAAGGATACGGGACAGCCATCATGAGTTCCTGGAATTTCGACGCGCGTGATACGCTCTGGATTTTTTCTCATACCGGCATCAATGCAGTCAATATTGATGTGGCACTTGAAGCAAAAAAAAGGGGCATGAAAGTGATCGTTTACGGTTCTGCCGCAGAGACTAAGGGGAAAAAACCACGTCATTCCTGTGGAAAGAACTTATTTGAGCTGGCCGATATTGTGGTGGATTCCTGCGCACCCCTGACAGACGCTTCGGTTACACTCAAGAACCATTTTGACAAAATCGGCCCTGTTTCCACCATGTGCTTTGTGACATTGGTCTGGATGACCGTAACCACCTGCGCCGGCATCCTCGCAGACCGCGGGGTGAAACTGCACATCCATCCTTCGCACAATGTCCCGGGGGACACTACGGCAAGGGAACGCCTTGACGGGTGCATAGAGGCCTATAAAACCAGAACATTCGGATTATAAATTTAATATGGATCGTATATGAAAAAACTGATTTTAAGTCTGTTACTCATGGCTTTGGCATTTAGTGCCTACGGACAGGAAAACAAATCCGCCATTCCACAATGGTACAGAAATGAGTTGTTTCTGGACCCGGCCCGTTTTTTTGAAGGGACTTTTGTCCTTGGTTACCAAAGAAACTTTTACAATTCGGCCCTGTCCCTGATGCCATCCATAACCCTGATGGGTGAATCGATTTTCCGTAATGAAGATGATTTTTACAGCGAAATGGAAGGTTTCGGGATGGAGGGCGTATACAAGGTTTATTTTGCACGCATGCCGCGTAAAGCACAGATTTACCTGGGGCCCTATGTCGCCTACCGCTACCTGAAAGAAAAGAACAGGTTGCCGGATTATGTTGACCCCCAGGAACTGCCCAACATCATGCAAAGTGATTTATATACACGTTATAATACCGTTATGGCCGGGGTATTGTTTGGCGTTCATTTCATGTGGGGACGTTTTACTATGGATATTAACGTAGGAGGCGGAATTCGCTATCCTTCCATTTCCGGGTTCAGAACAAAATATCCGTCCATCGTTTCAGTGCCAACCGGTTTTGCGGAGTTCGGATATAAGGGTGTGGTACCCAAAGGTAATTTTACCCTGGGTGTAGCGTTCTAGTTATGAAAAGACTTCTTTTGTTTTGCCTGGGGACTTTATTGTCTTCGGCAGTTATTGCACAGTATATAGAACAACCGGCCACGTGGAGCCAAAGTGTATCTGCTGTTGAAGAAAACATATATGAGATACGTTTTCAGGCCACATTAAGAGAGCCTTGGCACATGTATGACCTGGGACCTTATCAGGATGGTCCCAAACCTACGCGTTTTACTTTTGATTTGCCGGAAGGTGCATATCTGGAAGATTCCATGCTTATGGAATCGCCTCCCGCCAAAGAATACGACCCTTTGTTCAATATGGAAATCGGTTCGTTCGGAGGGAAAGGGGTATTTATTCAGAAAATACGTCTTGAAGTTCCGGCGGTCCTGCTTCGGGCCGTTGTAGAATGGCAGGTATGTGACGGGACGTCCTGTCTGCCTCCGGAATCAGAGGAATTTGAGATCCGGCTGGGAGAGGGACCACTTGTTGCAGGTGATTCGGGTGAATTAGAAGCGGAAACAGCAGTTGATACCGCAAGTGAACCATCTTCCTCGCTTTGGGGTATCGTACTGCAGGCGGTCGCTTTCGGATTGGTGGCCCTGTTGACACCCTGCGTCTTTCCCATGGTTCCCATGACCGTTTCGTTTTTTCTCCGTGGAAGTGAAAACAAACGCAAAAGCCGCCTGCATGCGGCTTTATACGGGATTTTCATAGTACTTTTATATACGGTGCCCATTGCCGTGATCATTGGGATCACTTATTTTTCAGGAGGGGCATCGGTTACCGCCAATATCTTCAACTGGCTCGCTACGCACTGGATCCCGAACATCATTTTCTTCCTGTTATTCCTGGTATTTGCCGCTTCCTTCTTCGGAGCCTTTGAACTGGTGCTCCCGTCAAAATGGACAACAAAAACTGATTCGAAAGCTGACAAAGGGGGTATCCTTGGAATCTTTTTCCTGGCACTTACGCTGGTACTCGTATCTTTTTCCTGCACAGGACCCATAGTAGGGGCTGTTCTGATCAAATCAACCCAGGGGGCCGTCTGGGAACCCATACTGACCATGTTCGCTTTCTCTGCGGCTTTTGCTCTCCCCTTTACCATACTGGCTTTTGTACCCTCCCTGCTGCAGAAGCTTCCAAAGTCTGGCGGCTGGCTCAATTCGGTGAAGGTGATACTGGGGTTCATCATACTTGCGCTTTCCCTCAAGTTCCTGAGCACTGCTGACCAGGTCTACCAGTGGGGGATACTTGGACGGGACATTTTCCTGGCTTTGTGGATTGTCATCTTTTCATTGCTTGGTTTTTACCTTTTGGGCAAAATACGTTTCCGCCACGATTCGCCTTCGGACCATGTGGGGGTTTTTCGTTTTTCTCTTGCCATAGCTGTTTTCTCTTTTGTGGTGTACCTGATCCCGGGTATGTGGGGTGCACCGCTCAAAGCCCTGTCCGGTTATCTTCCCCCGCTGGGCACACAGGAATTCGTTATGGACCGGACTGCCCAGGCACCGGCTCCAGTTCAGGAGGTTCAGCAGACAGACAGGAAATACAGTGATCTATTTCACCTGCCTTATGGTCTGAATGGTTTCTTTCATTATGGGCAGGCAATGGCTTTTGCAAAAGACGTCAACAAACCCGTATTCCTTGACTTTACAGGTCTTGGTTGTGTCAATTGCAAAGAAATGGAAGCCAGGGTATGGAGTGATCCCCGTGTACAGGTATTGTTGAGGGACCAGTTCGTGATTCTTGCCTTGCACTCAGATGCCAAAAACCAGGCAGATCAGGATGACTGGGTTATTGACGAACGAGGGAAGGAGTTGCGTACCCTGGGAAAGATTAACTCCTGGTTTGTACGCACCCGGTATCAGGTCAACGCACAACCCACCTATATCATTCTGGACAGGGAAGGGAATCCGCTGCTCCCTCCCCGGAACTATGATCTGGACGTTGAAGAGTATATCAGGTTTCTACAAAAAGGACTGGAAGTTTACCATAAATAATGCAATATGCAAGGCATCCAAATTTTTTTCAACAATCTCAGCAGTGTGTTGTGGGGCTGGCCCATGATTATTCTTTTACTTGGCACCCATATTTTTCTGACCATCCGGTTAAAATTTCCACAACGTAAACTATTTAAAGGTATTGCCCTATCGGTCAAGAGCGATGGTGATTCCAAGGGTGATGTCAGTCAGTTTGGCGCCCTGGCCACAGCATTGGCCGCTACCATAGGAACAGGGAATATCATCGGGGTAGCCACAGCCGTTTCGCTGGGCGGTCCCGGGGCCGTACTATGGTGCTGGCTTAGCGGGGTTTTCGGCATAGCCACTAAATATTCGGAAGGGCTGCTGGCTGTAAAGTACCGGGTTACGACCTCAGACGGCACCATGCTGGGGGGGCCCATGTATGCGCTGGAACGTGGTCTGGGCATGAAGTGGCTGGCCGTCCTGTTTTGTGTTTTTACCATTATTGCTGCCTTGGGGATCGGGTGCTCTGTCCAATCGAATTCCATAGCTACCATGCTTAAGGAGACCTTTAATGTCTCACAATATGTTTCCGGGTGCATTATGGCAGTTTTGGTTGCCCTGGTTATTTTTTTCGGCATCAAGGGAATTGCCAGGGTATGCGGTTTTCTGGTCCCTTTTATGGCTTTCTTTTATGTTGTGGGTTGTATTGCTATCCTTATCATGAACGCTCCTTTCCTGGGACGGGCGCTGACTTTGATCGTCAAATCAGCTTTTTCCGTTCAGGCTATCGGGGGTGGCATGGCAGGCGGAGGCCTTATGATTGCCATGCGCTATGGAATTGCGAGGGGATTGTTTTCCAATGAATCGGGCATGGGTTCCGCACCGATTGTTGCCGCGGCAGCAAGAACAAGGAATCCGGTGAGGCAGGCTCTGGTATCATCCACGGGAACTTTCTGGGATACAGTTGTTGTTTGTGCCCTGACAGGCCTTGTGCTGGTCACCAGCATTATCAGGTATCCGGATATTAATTATACAGACGGTGCCCTGCTTACAAAAATGGCTTTCAGCAAGATCTCTTTTTTCGGACCTCTTATCCTTACAGTCGGACTTATTACGTTCGCTTTCTCCACCATCCTGGGCTGGTGTTATTATGCAGAAAAGGCCATTGAATACCTGGGAGGCAAGAAGATAATTGTATATTACCGGATACTTTGGATCGTGGGAGTCTTTCTGGGATCTGTTGCCAACCTGTCCATGATGTGGGACCTGGCCGATACCATGAATGCGCTTATGGCCATTCCCAACCTGATATCGTTATTGCTGCTTACAAAAGTCCTTGTTAAGGAAACCAATAAATATCTGTGGGGCAACAAACTGGATGCCTTTGACCTGGACATGGTGTCCTAAAAGGCCCACTCCAGTCCAAAGCTCAGGCTGTTAGAAATCGCAGACCCTTTTTGTCCCGCCAGGTAAGCCGCGTTCAGGGACAGCCCGCGGAAAGTGAACCCAAGTCCAACGCTCAGATGAGGCGGGATCCCTTTTTCCGGATCGCCATAATGGCCTCCCAGGCGGGCCGAGACCATCCCGTTGTAAACATATTCCAATCCTATACCGGCCGTAAATCCCGAGTTTTTGACTAAATACCCCGCCTGGGCAGCTGCGCAGAGAAAATGCTTTTCCCCGGCATGGAAACCGTAGCCTGCTCCCAGCCTGATCTGTGCCGGAAGTTCATACGGCCCGTAACCATAATCCATTTTGGAGCCGATGTTTGTGGCGGTAAGTCCCAGGGAAAAGTTCCCGGATCTATACATCACACCCAAATCTGCAGCGAAGGCTCCGCCAGAAGCATCCTCTCCCATTCTGGAAATAACATAACGAAGGGTGGCCGCTGTGGAAAAAGTTTCTGTAATCTTAAAGGCATAACCCAGGTCAATGGAAAATTCCATAGGTTTATAGGTCCCCGTTATGCTTCCATACTCATTGGTAATGTTGTAGGGAGAACTCAGATGAAAGCGTGATCCTATTAAAAAGGCGCTTTTTTTACCGATTTTGAAAAAACCGGACAAGTTAGCCAGGTTGCTGCCTGTGGCGCCGGATTGCCAAAGGGTATAGGACGCCGCTAACGCTCCCTTCCAGGGAGAAAGGGCAGCGGCCGCATTGTTGTTATACAGAGAAAAAGCATTTGCCGGAGCCACCACACCGGTTCCTCCCATGGACATTGTCCTGGCATCTGTGGACAGTGTCAGGAACTGAGCCGTTTGGGCCAATAGAGTATTACAGGTAGCAAAAGTTAAGATTATTAGGAAAGTATAGATACGCTTCATGATTGGTTTACAGTTTCACGATATTTCTGGTGATTATTACCCCTTTTATGTTGATGCTCACTGCGTACACGCCACCACTGAAGGCCGTCATATCAATCTGGGCGGGTTGAAACGGGGATATGTCAAAAGTGCCTTTGAACACCCGGGCCCCGTTGGAAGACGTAATGGTTATCTCTGCAGGAGTAATTTCTCCGGTTCTGATATTGAGCGTATTTGTTACCGGATTGGGATAGAGGTCCACCGGTTGGTTCCCGTCACGGGTAAGCACCAGAATATCAACACTGCAGCTTGCATTTAACGCATCAGTCGCGGTAACGGTCATGGTTGTCAGCCCGAATTTCTTTCCCGTGACATTGAGCATTCCATCGCTTATAGCAGCGGTGGCAAATCCCTGGGGACTGAATGTTACTGTAAATTCCAGGATTTCTCCGTCATCGTCTGTGAAATAATCGGTCAATTTTACCGTTTTGCCTGCCCCTGTTCTGTTTAAGTTTATGTTATCGGGAGTAGACAGTACCCTTGGGTGCGTGTTGGGCAGCACGGTATAATTGATTTCAACCATTGTCTTACCACCATAGGGATCGCTCACTTTCAGGAATACAATGTAACTGCCTGCCTGTGCAAGCTTCCCGTCAACCTTTACAGTTACCAGGGTATCCTTAATTGCAATTGACAAGGCAGCAGAGGACGGTTCCAGCGCAGCAGTCAGGCTGTGTCCATCCGGGTCAGAGATCTTGAATGAAAGTGTTTTTTCCTCGTGGGCCTTAAGGACCAGCTGGGTTCCGCCAAGCGGTTCAATGACGGGAGGATTATTCTCTTTTGTACGTACAAGTAAGGGTTCAGATGCCTCGGCCCGGTTCCTGGCGTAATCGCTTGCCGTGATTGTAAACAAATAGGGAGTATTGAAGTCAAGGCCCGAAACCTCCAGGGAAACAGTTTCCCCGGCTTCCTTGTCTCCAGTCTTCACGTGGTCAAGCTGCAGACTGTCCCCAAGGGCAGATGAGGTCAGCACGTCAAAGCCATAAGCTTTTACATCGTCATCGTCTTCCGGTACTTTCCAGGTTAATGTTATGTTATTGGAATAGGCCTGGGCTATGATCTCATCTACTGTATGCGGAGGGATGGTACTTAAAGAGGCAATGGAAGCAAATGCATCAACCACCCCGCTTCCCATGGAATTTACATATTGTGGAAAATAACTGAACATAACAGGGGACGCGTTATCCGTCAGGATATGTTTTAGATCATCGCACGTAAAACCAGGCCCTCCTGCGTGTGATACAACCAGGGCTGCCACGCCGGATACCTGGGGACACGCCATGGACGTTCCCTGCATAAAGCCATATTGGCCATTTGTCAGGGTGCTATAGATTTGACCCATCGAATAGTTTGCATCACCGCCGGGCGCGCTAATGCCAACCCAGTCCCCATAATTGGAATAATACGCTTTTTTATAATCCGGAGCAATGGCGGCCACAGAAAGGACTTTTTCGTACATGGCGGGGTAGGAAATATCGGTGTTATCGTTTCCTGCAGCAAATACGACCAGGCCGCCGGCCATAGGGCCTGTCTGGTTGCCATTTTCGTCATAGCCCGCATAAGTTATAAAGTAATCGATGGCTTCTTTTGTGCTCTGAGGCAAGTAGCTGATATCACTAAAGCTCCAGCTGTTCTGGCATATGACAGCCCCGTTGTCTGCAGCGTATTTGATTCCCCCGGCTTCATCCCCTATGCTGTTGTACTCATCCATGATCTGGCATATCATAAGCCGTGCGCCCGTCCCGTCACCGCTTCCCCCTGCAACCCCGCATACTCCCAGGGAGTTGTTATTGGTTGCCGCCACTATGCCGGCCACATGTGTCCCGTGTTCTTCAGCCCTGATAAGTGCTGTCTGGGTTATGAAATTGGCCCCGTATATATCGTCAGTTATGCCGTTGCTGTCATCGTCCACACCCTCCACGCCGTGCAACTCTGCCTGGTTGACCCATAAATTATTCACCAGGTCCGGGTGGGTGATGTCCACTCCGGTGTCCACTATGGCCACAATAACCCGGTTGTCCCCCGTTGTATAATACTTCCAGACATCCTTTACGTTCACGTCTGCTCCGGCAATGAATTCGGAACTTATGGAGCCGTCGTTATAGAGGTGCCATTGTTTTGAAAAAAAGGGGTCATTAAACGGGAACAAGCCGCCAGACGTTTCCTGGATTTTTTTTCTTGGAATATATTCCACCAGTTGCACCCCTTCAAGCTCCGACAAACTGATGGCTGTTTTGGTCAGGGGTCTGTCCTGATCAAAGGTGACTGTATACCACAAATGAAGGCCTGCTTCCCGTGTACGCGCTTCGAACTTTCCGGCATAAGGAAAAACGCGATGGAAAGAACGGACATCAAGCCCTGCAAAAGCCTGCTCAGCAGTTGAAGGAGATTTGCATAAAAGCTCTGCCATCTGGCTGGTGACTTTAATACGGGCAATACCGGGATAGACATGGGCAGTATCCAGCAGTCGTTCCTGGTCCTGATTGCCTGCTTGCGGATCGGTAGTTTTTTTCTCACATCCGGAAAAAAGAAAGCCAAAGATCAGAAGCCAATAAAGAGTATTTTTCATAGGGAGTTTCATTACTATGCAAATATAAGAAAAAGCCCCTTGTCAAAGAGGCTTTTTCTTTTATAGAGGTCTATGCAAGACTAAAGTATGTCGTACAGATTTGGTCCGCCGGGCAACGAAACAAAGGAATAGTAATCAGAGCTTGCCCATCCACCTATATCGATAATGTAAACGGCGGGACGTAACTGCACTACTTTATCCTGGATAAACTTGCTCTTTGCATCGTGTACATCCAGGGATGTTACATTTAATATATCCCCTAATGCAGAAGGATAATAAAATCCGATCATATCATCTGCACCACCTTGATATAGCAATCCTGCATACCAGACTGTATCCCATTTAACATGTTTTTCATCATCAATTACCCAGAATTCAATATAATCACTTTGAGTTCCGCCCAGCCAGCCATCCCATTCAGCTTCAAGGAGCAATTCCTTGGTGTAGGGTTTCATGACCCTCCAGCGGTCGAATCCTTCAGCCTGAAGGATCTCAACAGTGGGAATGCTGTACAAAGTAAAGCTGTCATAAAACTGTCCATTGCCAAGTGAAATCCAATTGTATGCCAGGCTCACTTTTAAATCTATAGCACCAACCCCTCCTACGGAAACTTCTTCGGAAGACAAGGTGAGTTTGAGGTTATAGATTAACCCAATCGCGGCTTCGTTTGTCAGGGATACTGTCAGGTCAGCAGCTCCTTGCCCGTCTTCAAAAGTCAGGGTAGAAGGGACTGTGAATACATTTGCTGAAGGTGTGGCAGCAATATTGACAGTACCTGAACCTTCAGTAGTGTTCCTGAAAATCCTTACAGAAAACACAGGATTGGTAGCAGGAAGGGTAAAGTTTCCAGCTTTATTGATAAAGCTGTAGGCCACGCCATCCGGTTCATAGATTTTTGTGATTTGCTCTGTGTTGCAAGATGCCAGAAGCACTGCAGACAAAGAAACTACGGCAAATATGTTAAGAAATTTTTTCATAGTAGTATATATATGCTTTCAATTAAACACCATCACCCATAGGATTCTGATCAACAGACTGATCCAGGTTTTTGTTGCCGTCAAACTCAGCCTGGGGTATGGTCAGTACCCATGCGTAGGATTCCGGATTCTGTGTATTTGTACCGGTAATTAAAGCAGCTTTGGGCCATCCCATTTCCAGAGTTCTTGTGAAACCTTGTTTCAGACGTCTGATGTCATAGATACGTCCGTATTCACCCCAAAGCTCTATGCGGCGCTGGATCAGGATCTCTTCAAGCAGGGAGCCGGTCTCGTCCGAGGTCAGGGCACCAAGGGCGGTGCCGGTTTTGTTGACTGTGTAGTCGGGGTCACGTTTTGCCATCAGTTGCATCAGCAGGTCGCGGGCTGCCTGTTCGTTCCCAAGGCGGCATTCAGCTTCTGCCTGGGTAAGGAGCATTTCTTCATTACGCATCCATATATAGTCGCCCGTATAGAGGGTCATGTCTAACCAACGGAACTTCACTTGCTGGTAGGGACCACTTGGATGGTTTGGATCCCACCATTCGGTGCGAACGTCATTGGGACCCAATTTGGCATACAGATTTTTGTTGATGCGTTTGAAAGCTGTGTTGCCGTAGCCGGGTGAATTGGAATCCATGTGCATCAGGAAAGAGGCATAAATACCGGACTGGTCAGAAATGATCTCGGCACCCCACATAACGTTTTTAGGGGTTCTTGAGTTCATACCTGCAGTAAGGTCAGCAGGGTCGCCGATGCTGGAATTTTTGCGGGCTTCGGCAGCTGCATCCCTGGCTGCACTCCAGTTTTCCATGGTAAGGTAAATTCTGGCAGCAATACCCTGGGCAACGTAGTAGTCAATGTGTGATTTGTGTATCTGCGGTTTGGCATCTTTGAGCAGGGCAACACCCTTTTCAATATCAGCTACGATCTGATCATATACCTGCTGCACCGTGGCGCGTGGCTGACCTTCAGTACCGGCAGCACTGGGTTCTGTATAAATGGGAACGCCCTTGTCGGATTCGTGTCCTTTATAGGTGCGGGCAAATGATTGTATCAGCATAAAGTAACTGTAGGCACGAATTACATAACCCGCCCCAATGACATAATTCACGTCGCTGGGCAAACCTTCCATGGTTTCTTCGGCTGCAATGATGTAGTTGGCATTGGCAACCCATTTATAGTATGCACTCCATAAGTCATAGGAACGCCATGCCCCTGATGTATAGCGGGATTTGACGTTGTACGTGCAATCGTACCAGAACCAGCCGCTGCCTTGTCCGGACATGATGTGGTCTTCACCCATCACATCTGCCATAAGGTTGTAGGCGGTGATCCCAAAGCACTGGTGTGTGTTGCCGGTGGTGGACCATCCGGGAGTATACATAGAACGGTAAATACCGTTCAGGGGCACCATGGCTGCTGTTGCATTTGTGAACAGGCCGTCCCCGGAAACAGCGGTAGTGGGGGAAGTTTCCAGTGCATCCTTGGAGCAGGAAACTGTGGTAACTGCCACCGCTAACGTTATGATAAGAATACTGTATATTTTTTTCATATTCGTTTTCCTCCGTTAATTAAAAGTTAAGATTAAGACCTATTGTGTATGTCTTGTTAGGAGAATATACATAGTCAGTAGCACCAGAGAAATTGTACTGCGGGTCCATTCCGTTAAGGTAATTGAACATTCTCATATTGTCCAGGGTAACATAGATCCTGAGCAATGACACGCCAACTTTCCTTGCAGCGGAAGCGGGCAGGGTATAACCCAGTGTGATGTTCTTGATGGCAAAGTAAGAAGCATCAATCAGGTAAGAATCGTTGGCAGTGTATTTGGCGTTAATTCCGGCACGGGGAACGTCTGTCCTGTCACCCGGTTTCTGCCAGCGGCGTAAAGCGTTCGCGCTCCATGTGTTTCCGGTGTACATGGGGTTCATAGCTCCAACGTAAAGGGCATCATACATCTGACCCCCTATGGAATAGGTGGTCATGATACTCAGGTCAATGCAGTTGAAGAAAGACAGTTCCATGCTGGCACTACCATACAGTTCCGGGATACGGCTTCCGAAGTACCATTTGCTTACGGCTGCCTTGGCATAGTCGGAACTTATGTAAGGATTAATGGGTTCGCCGGTCTCTTCGTCTTTTTCATCATATACCCAATACAGTCTTGTACCGTTTGTAGGATCTACCCCGGCAGATTTTGCCATGTAGAATGTCCTGATGGGCAAACCTTCCTTGAAAACAACGTTTCCGCTGACGATTTGAGGAGCGTCTTCTGTCAGAGACAGGACTTTATTTCTCACCCTGGATCCCATGAAGGTGAGCCTCCATCCGAAGTTGCGGGTATCAATCAATTGGGCAGAAAGTGTCAATTCAAGCCCTTTGTTGACCATGGTTCCCACGTTGGCATCGTATCCGGTGAAACCGGTAGAGAGCGCCATGGGATAACTCAGCAACATGTCCGAGGTCAGACGGTTAAAATATTCAAAACTCAGGTCTAACCGGCCGCCAAACAAGCGGGCATCCAGCCCGACGTTGAAGTTGGCATTCTTTTCCCACCTGAGTTCTTTATTTTCCAGTGATGATATCATGGCGCCTGTATAGCCTGCGTTAGGATACCCAAGGTCGTAGAAACTCTGCCAGGCATATAATGTTCCCAGGTCGTCATTACCTTGTACACCATAGCTGACCTTCAGTGCCAGGTTGTCTATCCATGTAACATTCTGCATGAAATTCTCCTGTGTAATGCGCCAGTTGGCTCCAACAGACCAGAAATTTCCCCAGCGGCTGTCCTTGTAGAACCGGGAGGTACCGTCTGTACGGAATGATGCGGAGAAATAGTATTTGTCCTTGAAGTTGTAATTCAAACGGGACAGGTAAGATTCGATCTTGTAAGTATTGGAATAGGAGTCAGCATCGGCAATGGTTGTGCCGGGGCGAAGTTCCAGGATTCCGTCCACCAGGTTGGTCTTCTGGGCCGTCAGGTAGCTGTAGGTATAGCTGTAAAACTCGTGGCCGGCAAGCAGATCAATGGTATGGTTGCCGAAGCTGCGGTTCCATGTTAACAGCTGGTTGAAGGTGAAACTTAAGGTGCGGCCGTTGCTCTTGGTGAGCCGTCCGTTGGAGCTGGCGGCGTTCCCATGATACATATTATAGAATGTTGTATTGTTGGAGCTAACGTAGTCAACGCCGAAGTTGGCCGTCAGCTTGATGCCTTTGAGCCATCCTGCCTTGTCCTGGTCCGATCCGATGGCCACGTAGGTACGGCCACTCACGTTATCGCCTGTATTAATGAACTTGTCATCGTAAAGTGTACCCACACTGCTGAAGTCATTCAGGTTCGGACGGGTAACCCCATAGTCAAGTTGTTTGTTTCCAAGCTCGTCCAGCAGGTCATTACCGGCATCATCCTTAAGCCATACAGGGTAAATGGGGGCCATGAACTGGGCGCTGTACCAAACGTTGGCGTAGGCAGATCCCGTGTAACCCGATGAGTTGGATTTTGTCATGGATGCAGACAGGTTCAAGCCTGCCTTTACCCAGTCGTTCACCTGGCTGTCCACGTTGGCACGGCCGGAAAAGCGCTGGAAAGAAGTGGTTTTCAGAACACCGTTTTCATCCAGGAAACCGAGTGACATCAGGGCTTTGGTCCTGGCGCTGCCACCGGCAACCGTTAACTGGTGTTCGTGGCGGAATGCGTTCTGTTGTTCAATCTCGTCCATCCAGTTTTCATCATAAGCAGATACGGCATCGGCCCTTACAGCTCCGGTAGCCGGATCGATGACGGTTGCCCAGGTGTAATTCTTGAAGGGATTGTAGAGTTCTCCCCCCAGGGCGGATGACAAGTCATTCATGGCATTCTGAGATGCCTCTTCCCACGGGTAACCGTTGTCAAAAGCGTAGGTGTTGCGCAACGATTCATAGGTCATGTTCACGAAGTCCCTTTGACCTACCATGTCATAACGTTTGAGTGCACGGTTGGATATACCGGCGCTGCCGTTATAGGTGATACTTACTTTTTCTGATGTTGCCTTTCTGGTGGTGATCATGATAACGCCATTGGCGCCACGTGCACCGTACAGTGCGCCGGAGGAAGCATCTTTCAAAACGGTCATGCTTTCAATGTCAGCAGGGTTGATGGCATTGAGATTTCCATTGAAGGGGATTCCGTCCACAACATACAACGGGGTTTGGCTTGCATTGATAGATCCGTATCCGCGAATGATCACCGAGGCTCCCGAACCGGGCTGTCCGGAACCGGAGGTGGTAATAACACCGGTGGATAGGCCATCCAAAGCCTTGGTCACGTTGGATACAACGCGTCTTGCCAGCTTCTTGCTGTCAACGACTGTTGCAGAGCCGGTCAGCGATTCTTTCTTAGCTGTACCATAAGCGACCACAACAACGTCTTCCAGTGCTATTGCATCGGGATACATGATAACATCAACTACCGCTCTGCCATTGATATCTGCAATGACAGTCTGCATCCCAACAAAAGAAAAACGGAGGGTGTTGCTGCCAGCCGGCACATTAATTGAATAGACACCATCCAGATTGGTTTGCGAGGTAATAGTTGTTCCCGCTACAACCACTGTCACATAGGGTATTGGAGCACCATCTTCAGAGGAAGTCACCGTCCCGGTAACCCTCTGTTGAGCAAACAATGCTGTGAACCCCATTATGACTGACAAAGTCAATAAAAGGAATTTTTTCATCTGTCTTTTTTTTAGGTTAGTAAATAGTTTATAGGGTTTATCTTAAAGTTCCAGGTAGTTTACAAAGATATAAATTTTTTTCAATTAGTAAACCTTTACCCTGCTATGATTGAATTTTTGTGGACTAATTTTGGAGAATCAAAGTGATTTTACTTATAAAATGAAAGAATTAACTACAATTTTCAGCAAAAACCATAGAGAGTATCCGTCTTCTTATATCAGTTTATATCAGAGTAACAGATTTTAGGTAATAAAATCCGTATTTTTTAAATTTGATTGTTTTTTTACCTAATTCTTTAACCTAACTTCTTTATGATGAAAAAAACCAAAACTATCCTGACCGTTTTTTTCCTGGGTGTCTGTACTATTTTAACGGCACAGAACATCCAGGTGACAGGCAAGGTTACGGACGCGGTTGACGGACAACCGCTTCCTGGTGCGACCATCTTTGTACAAGGTGAACGCACTGCTCAAGTTACCGATAACGACGGTAATTACGTAATCACATGTCCTCCGGACGGCATCCTTATGTTTAGTTACGTGGGATATCTGAGTGTCGAGATTGAAGTGAACAACCGATCTGTCATTAACGTTGAGATGCGTGATGTCAACGTTCTGGAAGAAGTGGTTGTTACGGCACTTGGTATTACCAGGGAAAGAAAGTCTATCGGAGCGGCTATCCAGGATGTGAAAGCCGAGCAGATCACCAAATCGGGGCACCTGAGCCTTTCTTCAGCGCTTTCAGGGCGTGTGGCAGGGATGCAGGTCACCCAGGCAGGTGGTGCCATTGGGGCTTCAAGCCGTATTGTCGTGAGGGGAAACTCTTCATTAAGCGGCAATGAACCTATGATCGTTGTGGATGGTATACCCATTTCCAACGACAACTACATGCAGAATGCCGTGGACTACGGATCGGGCCTGACCGATATCAATCCTGAAGATATCGAGAACATTGCCGTACTCAAAGGCGGATCGGCTGCTTTGTATGGTATGCGGGCTGGTAATGGCGTTGTACTCATTACAACAAAATCCGGTAAATCTGCCAGAGAAGGTCTTTCCATCACGTATAACGGCAGCTTTACGGTAGACAACGTTTACAACCTGCCCCCTCTTCAGAACCTGTATGGACAGGGATATGAAGGGGCCGAATATGAATACGAGAGAAGCGGGTATAACGGAACTTACCAGGACTGGGTTTACAATGAACTTGGTTACAACGATCTGGCCAGTTATATTGGAGCTGATGAAAGTTGGGGTCCCCGGCTTGATATCGGGCTTAATATTCCCCAGTGGGACAGTCCGTATTTGAACGACACCCACCTGGCAACCCCCTGGGTTTCGCGTCCAGATAACATTAAAAGCTTCTTTAACACCGGCTACTCGCAAAGTCATAACGTATCAGTAATAACCAAGACCAAAGGGGCCACCACACGTGCATCCCTGGGCTTCCGGGACCAGAAAGGAACCCTTCCCAATACAGACCAGACACGTGTGACCGCACAGGTTAATTCGAATGTGGATATAAACAAATACATCTCGTTCGATCTGGCCATGAATTACACAAGGACCCAGAGTGAAAACCTCCCGCAGGGAGCATACAATGCCGGGAACCCCCTGCAATCATTGCTTCAGTGGTTCGGACGCCAGGTAAACATGGAATCCCTTAAGAATTTGTATGATAAAGGGAATGACCCGTACACGGGCCTGCCTTACAGCTGGTGCCCCGATTATCACCAGAACCCTTATTATACCATGTATTACAATACCAACAGCTTTGAACGCAACAGGTTCTTTGGAAAGACATCGTTATGGTTCAAACCAACAAGCTGGCTCAAATTTGAAGGCCGTCTGGGTTATGATTACTACGACACGTATACAAAGCAGGTGGTTCTGTATCACACCGACTATCCCGACGGGGGTTTTTGGTCCTACAACAGGAAAAATGCCGAGATCAACGCCGATTTTCTGGCCTATTTTGATAAGACGTTCGGCGACAATCTGTTGAGTGTGAATGCCGTATTGGGAGCCAACTACAGGGATCTGGACTATAAGACATCCTCTCTGTCGGCAGAAGCCTTGATCGTTCCCGGTTTGTATACCATATCCAATGTGGCAGGAAGTCCCGGTACAAGCATGGGAGGATCCCATATCCGTTCCAATTCTGTTTATGCCAACCTTTCACTGGGTTTCAAGGGAATGCTTTATATAGATGCCTCTGCCCGCAACGACTGGTTTTCAACCATTGCGGATCCTTTCTTTTATCCTTCTGTATCGGGCAGCTGGATCATTACCGAAACATTCCCCGTTCTCAAAGGGACGGTACTTGAATTCCTGAAATTGCGCGGGGGCTGGGCAAAGATCGGAGCAGCCACCGGGGCTTATCAGACAGACCGGTATTACTCTTCTGTGGGATACAATATCCATGGGGTGGGACAGTTCTACAACCCCACCACGTATCCGCCCGCAGGGCTTCGTCCCGAATCTGTAGAAACTTCAGAAATAGGTCTGGAAGCCAGGTTCTTTGATAACCGGCTGGGCTTTGATGTGGCTTTGTATAACAAAAATACTACAGATCAGATCCTTAACGTAGAGGTATCACGTGCCACAGGGTACAATGCCATGATAATCAATGCCGGGGAGATCAACAACAAGGGTATTGAAGTTCAACTAACGGCCAATCCGGTGAGAACCAGTGATTTTAACTGGAACATCACCCTGAACTGGTCCATGGACAGAAGCAAGATCCTTTACCTGTATGAGAATGAAGAATCCAATCAGCTGATAGATGTTTACACCATAGGCTCCTCCTGGTCTGTATATACACAGGCACGCAAGGGTGAACCCTGGGGTGCCATTTACGGGACAGGATCTGTAACAGATGATGACGGGAATATCGTTGTAGGCGCCAACGGCCGTGCAAAACGCCAAAGCAAGGTGCTGGGCAATGTCAATCCGGACTGGATAGCAGGTCTGTCAATGGATTTCACCTGGAAAAATCTTTCATTGGGAGTGATGTTTGACTTCCGCAAAGGAGGAGATTTTTTCTCAGTTTCGCAGATGTTCGGTGCTTATACCGGGATTTACGAATACACGGCAGCCAACGGGGTGCGTGAAAACGGTGTGGTCTTTGGTAAAGACATCCTCACCGACAAAAAATTTGTGAAAGAAGACGGTTCGGTCAACGACATTGTAGTTGCCCCGACATCTGCATTTTCAGATTTTTACAGCAACCGTTCTTACTCTGTCATTGACGGTTCTTACCTTAAATTGAAGGACTTTTATATCACCTACACAATTCCTGCTTCAAGAATATCCAAGAACAGCCTGATTAAAGCGTTCAATGTGTCTTTGGTTGGTAATAATGTAGCCATCCTGTGGCTGCATAAATCCAACATTACCAGGGTTGATCCTGAATCGAGCATGAATTCCGGAAACAGCGGTGTGGGTATGGAATCCAATGCTTATCTGCCTACCCGCAGTATCGGTCTTAAAGTAGGTATCACTTTCTAACCCCAAATAATTGAAGAAATGAAAACAAAATTGTATAAATTAACTGTTATCGCCGTTTTCGGTGTTCTGTTGATGGGGTGTACAAAAGATTTCAAGAAAATCAACACAGACCCCAACGCCGCTGCGGATGTGCCCATAGCCAATGTATTTGCTTATTGTATCCGGTATACCTGCAGCACACATTTTGACGCCTGGGCAGATTTGAATGAGCCGAGCACCTATGGCGGTCATATTGCCAAGAAACAATACATTGACGAAGCCCGTTATGTTTTCCGTCCCGCTGTCGTACAGAATAACTGGACGTATCTTTACAGGATCCTGAATAACCTGAGGGATATCAGGAACAGGGCCGAAGCGGACAACCTCACCAATATGGTCAATGTAACCAAGATCTGGGAAGCTGTCGTTATGCAGCTTGGAACTGACCGGTGGCGTGACCTGCCCTATTCAGAGGCAATCCAGCTGGAAAGTGGCGTAGTCGCTCCCAAGTACGACACCCAGGAAGAGATCTATCCTGCCCTGATGGACTTGCTTAAAGAAGCTGCAGACGGACTGAACGCCGGTGGCACCGATGATATCAGTGCCGGAGATATTTTCTACAATGGAGATACAGATGCCTGGCTCCGTCTGGCCAATTCCATCCGCCTGCGAATGGCCCTTCGCATCGCCAATGTCAATCCCACAATGGCAAAACAGGTAGTGGAAGAGATAACGGGTAATCCCGGAACATATCCTCTCATTAAGGAAAACAGCCAGAATGCGTTCTTCTACTGGCCGGGGTCTTCCCCTTATTTTGAGCCCTGGGCAGATGATTACCGGACCCGTGACGACCATTGCATCTCGGATATCCTGGTAAATGTATTGCTAGACCTGGACGATCCCCGGCTTCCTGTTTATGCACAGCCAAACGGTTATGGCGAGTATGCAGGGTGCGAGATCGGAGGACCCGATGCCATAACTACCGGGCATGCGATGAAATACTCTCTGATTGGTACACGTTTCCGTGAAGATATGGGCGGCTTTTCGCCTATCTACCGCGCAGCTGAAACCCATTTCCATCTTGCCGAAGCCGCTGTCCGCGGCTGGAATGCAGGTATCTCGGCAAAAAGTGCCTATGAAGCCGGAGTGGCCGCTTCCATGGAAGAAAACGGTGTTGAATCAGAGGTTGCCGCGTATCTGGCCGGAAAAGCCGCCTTTGACGGATCGCTCAACCAGATCTACCTGCAGGAATGGATCTGTCTCTTTAAACAGGGGATGGAAGCCTGGTCCCTGTACAGGAAGACCGGTATTCCCACCACCCACCATATTGCCAGATCCATGGAGGAAAGCGGTTATACAGGACATAACACACCTCCACTGCGTTACCCCTATCCCATCATTGAGTCCTCGCTCAACGGAGCCAATTCAGCAGGACCCATGGCTGATGTTGTTGATGATTTCTGGGGAAAGCAAATGTGGTTTGACACCCGTACCGGTTTAAAATAAAACCGATGATGAGGCGGATCCGTGATGCGCAGCCGGGTCCCGCCTGACAAGTTCGCTGCGCCACAAGAAAGGGGAGCTTTTTAAGAAGGCTCCCTCTTTTTTTGTGGCTTGGGCCACCTCCTTACCGGAAATTCCAAATTAAAAATAACGCATATATTTGCAGGCATGAAATATGCCATGAATTTTTTCCCCTTGCGTGAGGTCAAACGTTTTGACCTCGCCCGGATGCCCAGGCCGGTAAGCTGGTATTTAAGGCCCATAGCATGGATGTTGAGTTTTCCTTCTGTCTGGCGCCACCATACCAGGATCAGGAAAGTGGACATGGAGGGAGTCAAATCCCCGTATTTACTGCTGTGCAATCACAATGCCTTTTATGATTTTATGGTTGCTACCGTAGCTACCTTTCCCCACCAGGCATTCTATGTAGTGGCAGTAGACGGATTCATAGGCAGAGAATGGCTTATGAGGCGTATAGGATGCATAGGTAAGCGCAAATTTACCAACGATATTGCTCTGATACGTCATATAAAAACAGTGGTGGAAAGGGGAAAGATTGCCGCCATATATCCCGAGGCTCGTTATTCCCTTTGCGGGACCAATGCAATATTACCAGAGTCACTGGGCAAGCTTGTCAAGCGTCTTAATGTGCCTGTTGTAACCCTTATTACCTATGGACACCATATCAATGCTCCTTTCTGGAACACGAAAACACGCGGGGTAAGGACCAAGGCAACCATGACACGCATCATAACCAGGGAGGAGGCTTCGACGCTACCGACAGATGAGATTAACCGGAAGATAAACCAGGCTTTCGAATACGATGATTTTGCCTGGCAGCGTGAAAACAAGATACCGGTACTTTATAAAGAAAGAGCCCGCGGGTTGCATAAAGTGTTGTATCAGTGTCCCGGTTGCAGGACAGAGTACAGGATGGATTCAGGTGGAAGTGAAATCTGGTGCAATCATTGCGGCAAACGCTGGAGCATGTCTGAATACGGCGAATTGAAAGCCCTGGATGGGGAGACACATTTTGCCCATATTCCCGATTGGTATGAATGGGAAAGAGAACAAGTACGCAGGGAAGTTGAGGAAGGCCGTTATTGTTATATAGGGAACGCCACAGTCAGGATGCTACCCAATTCCAAGGGTTTCATTGATTTTGGCAAGGCCGTGCTGACCCATAATATGGAGGGTTTCACACTAGATGGAAGTGATCACGGGGCCAATTATACACTGAATATCCCGGCCCAATCTGTCTATGCCTGCCATATAGAATACAATTACGGCAAATACAAAAGAGACTGTGTTGATCTCAATACCCTGAACGACTCTTATTGGGTTTTTCCGGAAGGCGATGATTTCTCGGTGACCAAGATATCCCTGGCCACCGAGGAATTATTCAACTATAAGAAATTATAAGCTTTCCCGTAGGATAATTGTTGTTGCAGGAAATCCTCGGCATATTCCAGTTTCAGGTCTTTGATCTCACCTTTCCTGTTGTATACCGGAATGATGTTGGGATTGAGGAAACCCCCGTAAGGCCTCAGTTCCAGGGCAGCGTAACGTTCCAGCACTTCCCTGTGCAACTCCTGGTCTACCTGAATAGCGTATTGTTCAACCAGGGCTTTCCCCGCCTTGTAATCCCCTTCTGATCTGATCCTTTGTATTTGTGCCAGCAATGTGGCAAACAGCTGGCGGAGTTCTCCGTAATCATTGATCACAAAGTAAGTTTTCCCATCCCTGACCTTTTTTTCAATGGCATTGCCGTTTTGGAATACCCACGATGCGATCAGTTGACGGCATTGCATGTGCGCCTGTGTGATGTTCCTTCCTGGTTCTATACGTACCAGCTGGGTGAACAGGCCATTGCGGATGTAATTGATATATTCTGCTTTATAAGCTTCCGGATCGGTCAGGACTCCCAGTTCAACCAGCTTGGGGTCTGCAAGGTAATACAAGGCAAACAGATCTGCCCGCGATTCTTCCAGTGCAGAATAGTATTCTCCCAGTGACGTTGAAGATACACCCGGCAACAGCTGGCCGGAACCGTGCCCCAGGCATTCATGCAGGTCTGTGTGCAGATCCCCTGTTTTTGTTCCGAATTGCTTTACAAGAGCCACTTCCTGCTCATCCCAGGAGAACTCGTCAAGCATGTTTTTTGGCGATTCCTGCGCCGCTTTGTCATAGGCATTGGTGATATTGGCAATGGTAACGGATTTGGATCCGTATTCCTTGCCTATCCAGTCCGAGTTGGGCAGGTTGATGCCTATGGGCGTGGAAGGGTAGGAGTCTCCTCCCAGCATGACCACGTTGATCACTTTGGCCGAGACTCCCGTCACCTGCTCTTTTCTGAACCGTGGGTCAATCGGGGAATTGTCTTCAAACCACTGCGCATTTTGACTGATGATTGTCGTTCTGCGGGAAGCCTCGGTGTCCATGTAATTCACGTTCCCTTCCCAGGAACCTTTTCTTCCCAGGGGGTCTCCATAATATTCAATAAACCCGTTGATGAAATCTACAAAAGTATCGGTGTCCTGCACCCAGGCCACATTGAAGGCATCCCAGAGGGCCAGGTCTCCGGTTTGATAATAATCGATCAGTGTTTTGATGTAAGAGGCTTGTTCAGGGCTCTCAGCCACCCCGGCGGCTTTCTCAAGCCAGTGGCAGATCTGTTGGATGGCAGGTCCGTAAAGCCCGTCGGCCTTGTAAGTTTCTTCAATAACTGCTCCCTCTTTCCATACCAGACGGCTGTTCAGACCATATTCAACAGGGCGACGGTCACTGGTGTCCTCCATGGCGGCGTAGAACTCCTCGGCCTGTGTCCGGCTTACACCGTCGTAAAAATTGGTTGAGGATGTAAGGAGCAGATCACCTTCCCTGCCCATGCTTTTACGCATCTTGTATAGCCCGGGGTTGCACATGATCTCTACCATGGAGTCTCTGTCTGCATGCACATCCGAATTTTCCAGGAGTTGTTTCATGTAATCGGCCGAACAGGAAGGCAGGATCTTTTCTTCTGCATAATGGTGGTGTATGCCATTACTGAAAAAAACCCGTTTGGCATAAACCAGGAATTCTTGAAATTCAGGAGTTTCTCTATTGCCCGTATAGGTTTCAAGTATGGCTTCAAGGCATTTTCTCACTTCCAGGTTGTGTTTGAAATTCTGGTCCCAGAAAATGTCCCTGCCACATTTGACGGCTTCTCCCATGTAGTAGATAAATTTCTTCTGCTGCAAATCCAGGTCGTCCCACCCGGGGACCTTATACCGGATGATCTTAATATCTGCAAATTCTTCTACCAGGTATCTGAATTCAGATTCCTGGTTTTTAGTCTCTTTCGGACCCTGGTTACAGGATAATCCCGCTATGCCTGCCAGACAGGCAAAAGCAATTTTCATTGTATTCATTGTTATGCTAATGGTTACGGATTCTTTGCACACTCCTGTTCAGATGGCGCACCAGGGTGAAGGCTGTAATAGCCACCGGAATGATCAGCGGAAGCCAGGAAAGGACTCCGCTGCCTTCCGGCTGCAAGAATTTCCCGGCAGAAAAACCGTATGGGATACTGTCCCGGAAGCGGTCTTCCACACCCTTAATATGCCATTGCAATGAATTGCGCTCTGCCCTGAGCTGTTCAATAGTTGTGATTTGTGAATAAATGGTTTTTCTGCTTTTCATAGGTCATTCCTCCCGTTATTGGGGTCCTTTTCCTCAAAGAACATTTTTGCGAACAACCTGACAAAATTATTAACAAACAACTTCTTTCTCAGCAGGAACAAGACAAGGAACAAGAGCAGAAAGAAACCTCCCGTTATGTAGGAAGCTGTTACGGCATTGTCAAGTACTGTACCAAGCCATTTATTGAACCCTGTGGCCAGAAAAACCAATGCAACCAGAAGCACGAGCAGCAGAATAAAAGTACTAAGGAACCGGTTGATTACCAGACTCAGGTTTTCAACCAATCCCAATTTGAACGCATCTGACTTCAGGCCAAGGTATTCCTTAACCGATTCTTTAATGTTCATTGCGTTTTTCTTTAGGCTTCCAGGCCTTCTTCCTGGTTTTTAGGGAAACGCTTGTGGTATTCTTTTTTTATCCCGTCAACTCCTTTATCTACGGTCTCTTTGATTTTTTCCCTTGTTTCACTACCTTTTGCAGGAGCAAACAACAGTGCCAGCGTGGCCCCAATCACTGCGCCACCCAGTAATGCGAGTACATGTGAACTTTTCATAGTATAGGAATTTTTTGATTATTTGTCTTCTTACAAAGATAATAAAAAATGGATTATCTTTACATTATGAAGAGGGTTAAACTTTTGTGTCTGTTAGGTTTTTGCCTGCTATTCCCTGCTTGCGAAAAATGTATCATACATTGTGACAGGTATGAACATAACCTGCTGATATATATGGCTGCCGATAACAGCCTGTCTGATATCTCTCAGACCAATATGACGGAGATCGTGACAAATGCCGCAGTTCCTTCAGATCATGCACTATTTGTGTACATAGACAGAAAAAACCAGGGAGCCTTCCTCATCCGGGCCAAAACGCGCAATAGTATACTCATACTGGACACCCTCCAGAGGTATGGAGATGTCAACTCAATGGAACCCCAACTGCTAAGCCAGGTGATAGGACAAGCCAGGGACGAATGTCCCGCAAAGACTTACGGTCTGTTGTTATGGTCACACGGAACAGGCTGGCTGCCCCGGGGACTGTATGGAGAAATCCCGCAATACCCCATAAAACCCTTGTCATTAATTACTCCGTTTGAATATGATATAACCGATCCCGCCTACCCCCGGACAAAGACTTTCGGACAGGACGGCACGACCGAGATGGAGATCAGTGGCCTGGTAACAGCGCTACAAAATTATCATCACGATTATATTTGTTTTGACGCCTGCCTGATGGCCGACATTCAGACGTATTACCAACTCAGGGATGCCTGTGATTACATCATGGGATCTCCCGCCGAAATAATTGATACCGGTTACCCCTACAACAAACTGACCTCTGCGTTGTTCCCCTATAAAGGCCTGTCCAGCCTGACCGCACTGTGTGATGCTTTTTATGATAAGTACAATTCTAAAACAGGATATAACCGTTCCGGCACCATATCCCTGGTCAGGACAGACCGCATATCAGGTTTGGCACAGGCTTTCAAGACCCTCGTCAAGAATGGAGGAGTTGATCCCCAGGGATTGAACAGAACCGATCTGCAGACGTATGACCGCCTGACTGAGCATGTTTTCTGGGATATTGACCAAATGGCCGGATTGCTGGGAAACGCCACTGATTATGCTCAATTCAGGACAGAGCTGGAAAAGACAGTAGTATACAAAAAAACAACGGAAAAGTTCATCACCATACCCATAAACCATTTTTCCGGATTGGCAGCCTATCTGCCCACTACTGTTCTTCCCCGGACACAGTCGGCTTTCCGCTCCAGCAGCTGGAATCGTTTCCTGGAATGGTTGCCTCTGTCTGATTGATTTTGCAAAATCCCGGATTTTATTTACTTTTGCGCGCCCTGAGCGGACCTTAGTAAGGTGCCATGGGATTCGGGAATATTCCTGGATTGAGTAACACTATCAACTAAACACTGTCATGAAACAATTTGAAATCAACGCCCACAAACGCGGAAACTTCACAAAAGCAGCAGTAAAACAACTGCGCAGAGAAGGAATGGTACCTTGCGTACTATACGGAAACGAGACGGAAAACATCCATTTCGCAGTTCTGGAGAAAGACCTGAAGGACCTGATCTATACACCTTCATCTTTTATCATATCAATAAATATTGACGGGAAAAAGAGCCTGTGCATCCTTCACCAGACGCAGTTTCATCCGGTATCAGAAAGGGTCCTTCATCTTGATTTTCTGGCCATAGATCCTGCAAAACCCATAACCATCCAGGTGCCTGTGTCCATATCAGGGAATTCTGAAGGAGTTCGCCAGGGAGGTAAACTCCAGGTCCTTAACAGGAAACTTCTTATCAGTGGCTTTTTGAAAGACCTGCCCGACCAACTCAATATTGACGTTACAGACCTTACTTTAGGCAAAACCATCACCGCCGGAGACCTCAAATATGATAACATCCGGATCATGTCCCCGCGGGGTACAATCATCTGTATGGTCAAAATGACACGGGCTTCTACTTCTGCTACTGCAGCTACTGCTGAAGAAACTGAAGAAAAGCCTGCCGAGTCATAGGCATTTTGCTGAATCATGTCTTATCTGGTTACAGGACTGGGAAACATAGGCACTGAATATTCCGGAACACGTCACAACATCGGTTTTTCAGTTCTGGATGCCTGGGCCTCGTTGCGAAAAACAACTTTTTCCACCCTTCGGTATGGGTCACTGGCCTGTATAAAACACGCAGGAAAGGAAGTATGGTTGCTTAAACCTTCAACTTATGTGAATCTCAGCGGTAAAGCCGTCCGCTATTGGATGAAGGAAGAAAGTATCCCGCAGGAGAATCTGATTATCGTATTGGATGATGTAGCCCTGCCTTTCGGGAAGCTAAGGATGCGGGCACGGGGGAGCGATGGGGGCCACAATGGCTTGAAACATATTTCTTTTATTCTGGAGACAGAAGAATATGCACGCTTGAGAATCGGGGTTGGAGGTGATTTCCCAAAAGGATACCAGGCAGACTATGTGCTGAGCCGGTGGAATGATCAGGAAATAAAGGAGTTGCCTTTTATATGCAACAATGCCATTGAGGCGCTGGAGCTTTTCGTCCGCCAGGGGATTGACCGTGCAATGAACCTGGTCAACACAGCAGATCCGGGGAACTGAACCTATGCGAATAGACAAATACCTTTGGGCAATCCGGGTTTTTAAAACCAGGGCAGATGCCGTTGATGCCTGCCGGGGATCTCGTGTTAAAATTGAAGGGCAGTGTGTGAAACCTTCCCGGGAAATTCGCCAGGGCGATACCATAGTTGTAAGGAAAGGAGCTGTCTGCTATGAATACCTGGTGCTTCAGCCGGTTGAGAGGCGTCAGCCGGCAAAGGACGTTCCCCTTTATGTCCGGGATGTTACTCCTGAAGAAGAGTTGGAGAAGCTCAAACTGCCCACTGAAACAATAGTTATTTACCGTAAAAAGGGTACCGGACGTCCCACCAAGAAGGAACGCCGTCAATTGGACGAAATAATGGACATTAACGGGTAATTTCCAGGAGTTTAGTCTTGCCCCGGGGGATGATTTTCCAATAATCCAGAGATGCCGGAACAAGCAGACACCCATTTTCGGAACTGTAATTAATTCCACTTGTTTCTATGGCCGATGAGCCTTCCAATTCCAGATAGACCACAAATTTGTCTGAAGCAGATCCGTCTATATCCATTTGTCCGTCCAATTCCAGTAAACGCACGGAAAAATACGGTGAATCGGCCAGAACACCGGAGGTGGTCGGATCCGGAATGTGTTTGCTGTAATTAATCGCGTCCAGGGCCAGTTCCAGGTGCATTTCCCTGGCCGTCTCCCTGTTGTGTTCCCTTCCCCAGTCGTACACCCGGTAAGTGATGTCCGAAACCTGTTGTACCTCGGCAATGGTCAGTCCGCCCCCGCATGCATGAATCAGCCCTGCCGGTATGAAATAGCACTCTCCTTTTGCAGGGGTAATACAATTCATGACTTCGGGCAAGGTTTCATTTTCACAATGGGAATAAAACCCTTCAGGAGTCATGTCCCGGTTAAAGCCAAGATAGAGCAGGGCTCCGGGCTTGGCATCCAGGATATACCACATTTCAGTTTTCCCGTAAGCATGATGCATGGCCGCGGCCCTTTTGTCGTCAGGATGAACCTGGACTGAGAGGAAATCATTGACGGTCAGATATTTTATAAGCAAAGGAAACTCATCCCCGCAGGCATCATAAATCCCTGCACCCACCAGGTCGGCCAGGTATACTTCAAGAGCCTCGTTAATGGTGTTCCCTTTCAAAAAGCCATTCTCAATTACCGAGGCATCTCTGTTCAGGCCGCTCAGGACCCAGGTCTCGGCCCCCCATACCCGCTCTTTGAAGATGGGTTTAAAGCTAAGAGGATACAGATTCGTGTTGTTGTTCATAGGTAATGTTCAATTGTGGGGCAGGAGCCAGGTATTTATTCAGATAGAGCAAGCTTAAACCAAGCAGGATCACAGAGGCAGCCAGCGCAGTGAAAAAAACTGTATCGCCTGTCAAAGACCTCAGGGATGCATCAGCAGACATCTGGGGGAACAAACCTGCCAGCAGGAACGATAAACCGTTATTGATGGCATGCAGGGCTACGCAGGTCCAGTAGGAACGTGTCCTGTAATAAATCCAACCTAAAAGACAACCAACCAGGAAAGCCGGGATAGCTTGCCAGGGATTGGCATGGATCACGCCAAACATCAGGGCAGACCAGGCTATGGCTTTCCAGGGCGCCATGTGCTGCAGCATACCCTTTAGGGCAACGCCCCGCAGCAGCCACTCTTCCAATATGGGAGCGGCAATAACAACGGCAACAAAGGTGGGCAGGTTATTTTCAGACATTTTAGAAAAGATCTCCTTTATAAAATCAGGCATTTCCAGCCAATCGGTAAGGGGATCCATGATTACGGATAAAGTAACGATCAAAACCGGCATTATCAGGATGAAAACAGGCAGGGGTACTCTGCCCAGACGGGGGCTTGGGGTGGGATAGGGTGGTTTGTCCTGTGCTAACGCCTGGTAGTAGTTATTCCGGGCGCGTAAAACAAGGTATAAATATACAAAGATGAAAGGGATCACATAGATCACAGGGGTGCTCCACCCGGAAGCTTCGGTCATAGAGAGGGTTCCAGGGCGTATCTGGTTGATTATAAATACTAATGAAGCAGTAAGGATGGTGCCTCCAACCAAAAAGATAGCTAGCAGGATAAGCCATGATTCTCCCAATTTGGGACGGTAGTAGTCAAAATATTTTTTCATTGGACGAAGTAGTTTGCTAAAATAATGGATTTGGGTATAAACCTTCGCGGTGCAGGGACTGTAACCTGGCCACCACACCATCCCGGTCTTCCCTGTAGGTGACACCAAACCAACGGGCATTGGTCTGCAACACGTGACAATTTCCTTCTCCTGATCTGATAATCTGGTTTACCATGGTAGGAAGGTGATATTCCGAAGCCGGTTCCTGTACGTGCTGTTCCAGGAATTCTGTTACCAGGCGCTTTGCTTTTGGATAAATATCGGGAAGAAATCCCCAGCAATTCATGGAACATAGATCCCCGGGGCTCAATTCCAGCAGTTCAGTCTCTTCCTTATTGCCTGGGATAGTGCAATAAATGTTTCCATTGTCGTACCGCCGGATTTTGAATCGTTCCACTACATCTGTCAAAAATCCCCGGGCGTTGCTGTGACATATGCCCCTTGATACAGGACCGGAAGGGGAGAGTGTATTTTCCAGCCGGTACCCGACCATGGCGCAGGAACCCTCATCAATGTCTTTACGGACCAGGAAGTCATGCAGAACGCGGAAAGCGTCTCGTCCGTAAAAATCATCTGCATTGATGATGCCAAACGGGGAGTCTACACATTTTGCCGTTGTAAGCAGGGCATGCCCCGTTCCCCAGGGTTTCTCCCTGCCGGCAGGCGGGCTGAAGGGTGCCGGGATATCTTCCAGTTCCTGTGTAACGAATTCAAAAGGGAAGTTTCTTCCGTATCGTGCTACACACACGCGGTCGAATGCTTCCCTGAATGACTCTCTTATGACAAAAACAATCTTCCCAAATCCTGCCCCAAGGGCATCGTAGATGGAGTAATCCATGATTGTTTCTCCGTTCGGGCCCAGTCCGTCCAATTGTTTAAGCCCGCCGTAGCGGCTGCCCATGCCGGCAGCCATGATAACCAATGTTGGCCGCATATTGAAAATCCTCTTATATTTGTTGTGGAAAACCCATTCCTATGTCTAAACGTTTCACATATGACCGCTTTTTGAAGTTGCTCAGAAACAGGTATTTTATTGTGACTCTGGTCTTCATAGTCTGGATGCTTTTTTTTGACAACAACAGCTTAACAAGCTGGGTACGAACGCTCGGAGAATACTCCGCAAACAAGTCTCAGCAAAGATACTACAAAGAAAAGATACATCAAACCGAAAGCAAGTTAAGGGAACTGCAATCCAATAAAGATTCCCTTGAAAAATTTGCCAGGGAAAATTATTATTTTCACCGGCAGGACGAGGACGTGTTTATTGTTACGCCAGGTCCAGAAGATCCCTCAGATCGCTTCCCATATAAGTAGGGCCCCCATCGCAGGGCAGTCCTTCCGGGTTATAATAGTACTGATCAATCCCAAAAACCTGGGCTCCTTCAATATCAGTCTGAAAATTATCCCCCACCATAAGGGTCTCTTTTTTCTTCCCGTTGATAGAGGTTATGGCCGCGGCAAAAATTTTAGGGTTCGGCTTATGAAATCCCACTTCCTCGGAGATGAACACCCGGTTACCGAAAAAGCGGTCAAGCCCGCAGTTCCGGACCTTGTCGTATTGTACCTGTCTGAATCCGTTAGTCAGCAGAGCCATCTGGCAGCCTTTATCCTGAAGGTATTCCAGTACCTGGGAGGCATTTGGCATCAACTTAGTTTTGGTTGGCATCAGTTCCAGGTATTGCTCTCCAAATACAGGACCCAGTTGACTGGCATCGGGTATTCCGGCCTGTTCAAGCGTAATGACAAACCGTACGTCACGGAGTTTTTGTTGTGTTATCTGCCCCGCCTCATACATTTCCCATAGTTGCCTGTTGCTGGCACGGTACATTTGATAAAAGGCTGCAGGATCGGCGATGTACCTCAGAAGACCGTGCTTCCTTATCAATTCGGTAATGCATTCCTGGGCGTTCCCTTCAAAATCCCATAGCGTATTGTCCAGGTCAAAAAGAAAAAAACGGTACTTCATTGAGATCCCGATTGCTAATGGCCTGTATAATTGAGTGGTGTGATCTGGAGCAATTCATCTTTCACCTCCTGGCTAATGTCCAGGTTGCGGATAAAGGCATGAAGATATTCTTTATCTATGTGCATGTTGGTGCGGGTGAGCACTTTCAGGGTTTCGTAAGGCTGGGGATAGTTTTCCCTTCTGAGAATGGTCTGTATGGCCTCAGAAATAATGGCCCAGTTCTCATCGATATCTCTTTCAATAGCTGGTCTGTTGAGCAGCACCTTTTCGAATCCCTTTTGCAACGCTTTGAACGCCAATAGTGTATGTGCCAGGGGGACACCCAGGTTACGCAAAACGGTGGAGTCTGTCAGGTCACGCTGTAACCGGGAAACAGGCAACTTCTCGGCCAAATGTCCAAAGATGGCATTGGCAACCCCAAAATTGCCTTCTGCATTTTCAAAATCAATAGGGTTGATCTTATGGGGCATGGCCGAAGATCCGATCTCCTGGTCTTTAATATGTTGCTTGAAATAATTCATAGATATGTAAGACCACATATCCCTGCTCAGGTCAATACAAATGGTGTTGATGCGGCTCAGATTATGACAAAGGGCGGCTATATGGTCGTAATGCTCGATCTGTGTTGTTGGGAAAGAACGTTGAATTCCCAGCGTATTGTTCAGGAATTTTTCAGCAAACTTATGCCAGTCAATCTGTGGGTATGCGACGTTGTGGGCGTTAAAGTTTCCTGTAGAGCCCCCGAATTTTCCTGTGAAGGGAACCTGTTCTAGGCTTTTGAGCTGCTCTTCCAGCCGGACTTTGAAGACCTGGATCTCCTTGCCCAGCCTGGTGGGTGAGGCAGGCTGCCCGTGTGTATGGGCCAGCATAATTACCGGAGCCCACTCCCTGGACCTTTCTTCCAGCATATCTATGATCTTTCGCAACAAAGGGATGTATTCTTTTTGTATCCCGTGTTTCAGGCTCATGGGAATGGCCGTATTATTGATGTCTTGTGAAGTCAGTCCAAAATGTACAAATTCACAATACTTGTCCAGCCCTAGGGCTTTCATTTTATTCTTCAAAAAGTATTCAACCGATTTCACATCGTGGTTTGTGACCTTTTCCTGTGCTTTGATCACCTTGGCATCGGTTATGGAAAAATTTTTGTACAAATTACGAAGAATGGGGAACCAGCGTGAATCCACATCTTTTAACTGGGGAAGGGGCAGTTTGCACAAAGCAATGAAATATTCTACTTCTACATGAAGCCTGTAACGTATCAGTGCAAACTCCGAAAAATACTGATTCAGGGGAGCTGTAACGGCGTAATACCTTCCGTCAATAGGGGAGATGGCCAGCAACGGGTTAAATTCCATGGTGAAATAATTATATTAATGATCAAATATACTCATTTTTCTGTACAGCGTAACCATCTGTACGGCATGTGCGACATCGTGAACACGAAGAATGGATACCCCTTTTAACAGCAGCTGCAGGTGCAGGGCCGAGGTGCTGACCAGCGCGTTTTCAGGCGTTGTGCCCAGGGGGAGATATGTCATTCTTTTTCTAGATATCCCCGCAAGTAAAGGGGCGCAGGGCTCACCTTTTTCGTCCTTTGGGACCAGAAAACGCAGTGATGAGAGCACCTCAAAATTCTGGTCGATATCCTTGTTGAATCCAAATCCGGGATCCAGGATGAATTTCCTGATACCATACCTGGCTGCCTCTTCCCTAACCTTTTGAAAAAAAAGGGTAATTCCCCCGGGTCCGGCATAAGGTTCCTGGTGCATGGCAATCCATGGCAGGTCAAGAGATGCGATCAAAGGCAGCATGGCCTTGTCAAATTTCCCTGCAAAAATGTCGTTTACGCAAAACCGGCCAAGTATTGAATAGGCTTTTTCCACAATCACAGGCCGGAAAGTGTCAACAGAAAAAAGAACATCGGGATATTTTTCTCTGGCCAGTTTAAGCACGGGTTCGAGCCTGTTCCATTCTTCAGCAGGAGTTGGCCATGATGCCCCGGGCCTGGTGGAACAGGCACCAATATCCACTATGGCTGCTCCTTCCTGCAACATATTTTCGATGCGTTCAAGAGCGCCGGCCGGGTCCATGGCACGCGAGCCGGCGTAAAAAGAATCGGGGGTACAGTTTACCACCCCCATAACGGCTGGGAAGCTGATATTCATATAACAAAAGTAATAAAAAACGGGAAAGGATTTTTTTATATAATTTTGTACTATGTTGATTGTCCTGGAAGGTTTGGACGGAGCCGGCAAATCCACCCAGCTGAAAGCAATGGAAGCGTATTTCAAAGAGCGCACCCTGACGGTGCACTTCTTGCACTTTCCCTGTTATGATACACCTGTGTACGGGTCTTTGATCGCCCGGTTTCTACGCGGTGACAGTGGCCCGATTGATTCCGTGGACCCATATCTGGTTTCACTGCTCTTTGCCGGAAACAGATTTGAAATGGCTGGTCTGATAAGAAACTGGTTGGAAAACGGAGAGGTAGTGCTTTTGGACAGGTATGTGTATTCAAACATAGCATTTCAATGTGCAAAACTTGAAAATCAGCAGGAAAGGAACCAACTCCGTGACTTTATTCTGAAAATGGAATACGACCATTTTGGAATTCCAAGACCCGATGTGAATCTTTTTCTTGATGTTCCTCTTTCTTTTGTCAAAGAGAAACTCCAATCCCCCAGAAAAGGCGAAGACCGCTCCTATCTTCAGGGTAAGGATGATATACACGAAGCATCTGTGGAATTCCAGCAACGCGTCAGGGATGTGTACATGGAACAGGCAAAGGAAGATAAATCATTCAGAATTATTCCCTGTAGCGATGAGCAGGGCAGGATGGCTGATTGGAAGGTAATATTTAAACGCATTGAACCATACCTGCCATGAGAAAAATCTCCAGAGTACTGCTTGGGTTGCTTTTTGTGTTTTCGGGGTTTGTGAAGGCAGTGGATCCGGTGGGATCATCATTGATTTTCAAAGAATATTTCCACGCTTTCGGGGTTGGATTCCTGGAGCCTTTATCCTTGATCTGCGGCATCACACTGTCTGCCATTGAATTCACACTCGGAGTCATGGTACTGCTGGACTTTCGCAAACGGATCGCTGCCTGGGGGATGTTCCTGTTCATGTCTTTTTTTACGATACTGACCTTGATCCTGGCAATTTTTGATCCTGTGCAGGATTGCGGATGTTTTGGAGATGCCGTAAAATTAACCAACTGGCAGACTTTTTTTAAGAACCTTTTTTTCTGGCCCTTTGCCTTGTTTCTTTTCTTACAAAGAAACAGGACAGCGCCTGTTGCCAGGGGAGCTGCGGAGTGGCCGGTCTGCATTTTCTTTGCATTAGTCATCACTTCCGTGTCGGTATACAGTTACAGGCACCTTCCCCTGATTGATTTCAGGGGTTATAAAATCGGGAACAATATTGCCGCCCTGCTGGAAGAAGCCCGTATGAATCCAGAATTTGTCTATACCACAGAGCTGATATACACTCGTGACGGAGAAGAGAAAATTTTTCTGCCGGACTCCCTTCCCGACAGCACCTGGACATTTGCAGATTCGCGTACAAGAACGACGGCCACAGGTGTACGTCATAAAATAACCGATTTTTCAGTTCTTGACAATTCGGGGAACTCCGTTACCGATTCCATCCTGAAGGACAAGGAAACTGCCTTGGTGTTGCTCATTGCCTCTGAAGAGAACCTTCAGGCGAAAGTTCTGGCCTCCCTGGAGCCGCTCATAGCAGAAAGGCGTGAGCAAGGTCTTCCTTATTATGCCATCAGTGCCCTTCAGGGAGTTACCACACAGGAGCTGTTGCTGGAATACGGGATTGACATGCCTGTCTACATGGCAGATTTAAAGACAGTGCTTACCATGATCCGCTCCACACCCGGATTGATGGTGATGAAGGAAGGGGTGGTTCTGGCCAAATATGGTTTCAGGGATTATCCTGACCCCGGAACGTGGAGTGAACTGGTGAAGGAAGATCCGGAACTGGTAGTTGCCAGCATCAGTATCCGTAACAGGTTGAGAACGCAGCTTTTTGTCGCCGGCCTGCTTTTGCTAATCTTTCTGTTGCGCAAAGGATTCTGGTTTGCGCGGTCACGTTTCTGATCAGAGTTTCCTCTTGACTTCAACAATGGTGTAGGCTTCTATGATATCACCGGTTTTGATGTCGTTGTAACCGTCTATGTTCAGACCGCAATCGTAACCGGCCTGCACTTCCTTGACATCGTCCTTGAAACGTTTGAGTGAGCCCAGTGTACCGGTGTATACGACAATGCCGTCACGGATTATCCGTACCTTGGCACTGCGAGTGATCTTGCCTTCCTTTACCATACAGCCGGCAATGGTACCCACTTTGGATATTTTAAATATATCCCTGACCTCGACGGTTGCGGTAATTTCTTCCTTTTCCACGGGTGCAAGCATACCCTCAATACCTTTTTTGACATCTTCAATGGCATCATAAATGACTGAGTAGAGGCGGATCTCAATCTCTTCCTTTTCTGCCAGTTTCCTTGCCGAGGCAGAGGGCCGAACCTGGAAGCCTATGATAATGGCATTGGATGCCGTGGCAAGGAGCACATCGGTTTCAGAGATACCACCTACAGCCTTATGGATGACATTGACCTGAACCTCCTCGGTTGAAAGCTTGATCAACGAATCTGAAAGGGCTTCTATGGATCCGTCCACATCGGCTTTTACAATGATGTTCAGCTCCTGGAAATTACCGATGGCAATGCGGCGTCCGATCTCTTCCAGGGTTATGTGTTTCTGTGTTCTGAGTCCCTGGATCCGGATAAGTTGCTCTCTTTTTGCTGCCACTTCCCGTGCTTCTTTTTCATCTTCCATTGCCAGGAAAATTTCTCCTGCGGCAGGAGCTCCGTTCAGGCCGAGAACAGAAGCGGGAGTAGATGGTCCGGCTTCTGTGATCTTTTGGCCCCTTTCGTTGAACATGGCTCTGACCCTTCCGGTACAGCAGCCACTCAGGAGGACATCACCCTGGTGCAGCGTTCCATTTTGAATCAAAATGGTGGCCAGAAAACCCCTTCCCTTATCCAGGGATGATTCAATCACAGTGCCGGACGCCCGTTTGTTGGGATTGGCGCGCAATTCCAGCAGATCTGCCTCCAACAGGATTTTTTCCAGCAATTTATCTACGTTGGTACCCTTTTTTGCAGAAATTTCCTGGCATTGGTGTTTTCCGCCCCAGTCTTCCACCAGGATATTCATATTGGCCAGTTGCTCGCGAATCTTGTCCGGGTTGGCTCCCTGTTTGTCGATTTTGTTTATGGCAAAGATCATAGGTACACCCGCGGCCGAAGCATGGTTAATCGCTTCTATGGTCTGAGGCATGATGGCATCGTCGGCCGCTATGATGATAATGGCCATGTCAGTGACTTTGGCGCCACGTGCCCTCATGGCTGTAAAGGCCTCGTGTCCGGGGGTATCAAGAAATGTTATCAGGCGGCCGTTTTCCAGCAATACACTGTAGGCCCCGATATGTTGCGTTATACCTCCCGCCTCTCCGGCAATCACATTGGCATCGCGAATATGGTCCAGCAGGGATGTTTTTCCGTGGTCAACGTGTCCCATAACTGTTACGATGGGAGGTCTTTCACTCAGGTCAGCAGGATTATCCTCTTCTTCCTGGACAGCCTCCTGCAATCCGGCTGTGACAAACTCAACCTGGTATCCGAATTCTTCTGCAACCAGGACCATGGCTTCTGCGTCAAGCCGCTGATTGATGGAAACCATAAGCCCAAGGTTCATACAGGCGTCAATAACTTTCACAACTGGTACGTCCATAAGCGTGGCCAGCTCGTTTACGGTCACGAATTCAGTCACCCTGAGCAGATTGCTTTCCATTTCCCTGCGTTCCTGTTCTACTGCCATCCGCTGGGTTACGATTTCACGCTTTTCACGGCGGTGCCTGGAACCCTTTGTTTTGCCCTTGCCTTCGGTCATGCGGGCATAAGTTTCTTTAATCTGTTTCTGGATAACATCTTCATCCACTTCCGGGTGAATGGGTTTAAACCTTTCTTTTCCCCGTCCTTTTACACGGCTGGCATTATCGGTTTTGCGGGCAGATACTTTGTTCACGTCCACACGTTCACGGTGTGGCTTCTGGATTCTTTCTCGTTTAACTTTCTGCTTGTCGGCTCTTGATTTATCCTTATCCTCGGACGGCTTCTTCCTGTCAAACCGGGAGAGGTCAATTTGTCCGGTGATCTTTGGCCCGGCAAGTTTTTCAAACTCAGTTTCTATATGGACCGGTTCTTCCGGCCTGGGTGGGGAGACAGGTACAGGTTTTTTTTCTTCTGTCGGTTTCATCCCGGTCCGGGGCTTGGGAGCAGTTTCCTGTGGCACCGCTGCAGCTGTTTTTTCCTCTTTGGGCTTTTCAAATTGAGTCAGGTCAATCTTTCCCACAACTGTTGGACCTTTTTCAGTAGCAGTTCTGATTTCAGGACCGGACGAGGCCTGGGACTTAACTTCTTCTTTATGTTGGACAGGAGTTTCTTGTGCAGCAGGGGGTTCCTGCCTTATGACCGGCTCGTGTTTGATATCTGGTTTGGATTTTACTGCTGGTTCGGGCTTTGTTGCAGGCTCCTGTCCGGCTGCCGGTTCAGATTTTTCCACTGACCCGGTACTGGCTGCCGTTTCCGGTTTGGCTGCAGGTTCCGGTTTAGCCACAGTTTCCGTCTTTGCTGCGGATTCAGGTTTAACCACAGGTTCGTGTTTTGCAGCCGGGGCGGGTGCAGGAACGGATTCTGATTCTGCCTTGACTTTGGGCGCAGAGGTAACAGGCTGTTCTTCCTGCGAAACATCTTTCACCTTAAGTATGATCTTTCTGGATTGTTCCTTTAGCTGCAGTTCCTTGTTAAATTCCTTTTCAACAAGCGCATAAGCTTCCTCGGAGATTTTGCTGTTGGGGGATGAGTCCACTTCAATTCCCTTTTTTTTCAGGAAATCGGTAAGGGTGCCAATCCCAATGTTAAACTCCTTGACTACTTTGCTTATACGAATACCTTGTTTTTCCGACATATAATCTCCTTATTCTTTTGTATCGTTTTCAAATTCTGCCCTCAGGATGCGTATCACTTCGGCTACAGTTTCCTCTTCCAGATCGGCACGCTTGACAATTTCAGGTATGGGTATGACCAGAACGCTTTTTGCTGTATCGCAACCGATTTGCTTAAGTGCATCGATGATCCACTGATCAATTTCATCATTGAATTCATCCAGCATTACGTCCTCTTCATCTTCGTCCATTTCACGGAACACATCAATTTCATAACCTATGAGCATTCCAGCCAGCTTAATATTGGACCCGCCTTTGCCAATGGCAAGGGATACTTCATTTGGCTTGAGGTATACTCCCACACGTTTTGCCTCTTCATTAATCTTGATGGATGAAATCTTTGCAGGACTCAGCGCCCTTTGTATAAGCAGTTGGGGGTTGGTGGTCCAATTGATGATATCAATGTTTTCGTTCCGTAATTCCCGGACAATCCCGTGGATCCTGGAACCTTTCACTCCGACACAGGCCCCTACAGGATCAATCCGGTCATCGTAGGATTCCACAGCGACTTTTGCACGCTCACCGGGTATGCGTACGATTTTTTTGATGGTGATCAGGCCATCGTAAATTTCAGGGACATCCTGCTCAAAAAGCCGTTCCAGGAATTTTGGTGATGTTCTGGACAGGGTAATGACCGGTGTGTTATTCCTCATTTCCACACTGGACACAACAGCCCTGACAGTATCTCCCTTACGGAAATAATCGCTTGGGATCTGCTCCGACTTTGGCAATAAAAGCTCGTTTCCTTCCTCATCCAGCACGAGGACTTCTTTTTTCCAGACCTGGTATACTTCGCCTACAACAATATCACCCACACGTTCCTTGTATTTGGCATACGTGTTGGCTTTTTCAATATCCATAATCCGTCCGGCAAGATTTTGCCTGAGTGTCAGGATTCCCCTGCGTCCGAACTCGGAGAGTTTCACCTCTTCTGTAAATGATTCACCAACCTCGTAGGAATCATCAATTCTGGACACTTCCTTGAGTGAAATCTGAGTGTTTGGGTCTTCTACGGTCTCCACTACCTCCCTGTTTCTCCAGATCTCAAAATCTCCTTTGTCGATATTGATAATGATAACAAAATTATCTGCATTTCCATACATTTTGGCAAGCTGGGAACGGAAAACATCTTCCAGAACGCTCATCATAGTAGGGCGGTCGATGTTTTTCAAATCCTTGAATTCGGCAAATGTACTGATCAGATTTAAACCTTCCATTTTGGGTAATCTTTTTGTTTGTAATAAAAAAGAGGACCAAGGTCCTCTTGCACGTTGTCCTAATCGGCTGCAAATGTAATCATTTTACTCAATCCCGGCAAATTTATTTAGTAATTTGCATTATTTCATAAATGGAACGAAATTTGCTCGGATTTATTAATTCATAAGTAAAATGGAACTGACTGCCGGTATTATTGCCAATCATCTGAAAGGTGAAGTATTAGGGAACCCCGATGTTGTAGTTTCGGGCATGGCACGCATTGAACAGGGAAAACAAGGCACGGCCTGTTTTCTTGCCAATCCAAAGTATGAAAAGTATTTGTATCAGACCAAAGCATCGTTAGTGCTCATCAACAGGGACTTTTCCCCGGCCAGGGAGGTTCCCGTCACACTGATCCGGGTAGACAACGCTTATGAATCTGCTGCAGTCCTTCTGGGATTGTTCTCGTCTGAAAAAAAGAAAACAGGATGGGAGTTTCCTCACAGCATTTCGCGGAAAGCTTCCATTGGAAGGAAAGTATATATCGGAGCGCACAGTTATATTGGTAAACGCTCGCGCATAGGAAACGGAGCCCAGATCTATCCGCAGGTTTATATCGGGGAGAATGTGAAGATAGGGAGCGGAACCATTCTATACCCGGGAGTGAGAGTGTACGATGATTGCGTGATAGGTGAACGCTGCATCATTCATGCCAATGCCGTGATAGGATCGGATGGATTTGGATTTGCACCTACAGCAGAAGGTAAGTTCCGGAAGATACCCCAGACAGGAAATGTTATCATAGAGGATGACGTTGAGATTGGAGCCAATACAGTCGTTGACCGGGCAACTATGGGCGCAACCATAATCCGGCGTGGTGTGAAACTGGACAACCTGATCCAGATTGCCCATAACGTAGAAGTGGGAGAAAACACCGTAATGGCTGCCCAGAGTGGCATAGCCGGTTCTTCTCATGTTGGGGCGAATTGCATGATCGGAGGGCAAGCAGGCATTGTAGGGCACCTGACGGTCGCTGACGGCACTCAGGTGGGAGCACAGGCCGGGGTAATCGGCTCTGTTAAAGAGGGGGGAAGTGTCCTTCTGGGAATGCCTGCCATAGATCACAGCCAGTATATGAGGGCGTATGCCCTTTTCAGAAAATCGGGAAAAAAAGATAAATGAAGCAACAGACGATTTCCGGCGAAATCCGGTTTGAAGGAGTAGGCTTGCATTCAGGAACCACCAATG